>OLSQ01000006.1_pt1 | contig 278766 bp, 239 predicted proteins | sample 1672561 | NCBI WGS metagenome assembly OLSQ01 (sample SAMEA3136699, study PRJEB25190) | human gut metagenome | biome: human gut; feature: human-associated habitat; material: faeces | place: Austria | collected 2013
AGCAGCGGTCTCCAAAACCGCGTGCCGAGGGTTCAAGTCCTTCTGCCCCTGCCAAAACAAAAAGACACCTGCGGGTGTCTTTTTTATTTTGTTGTTAAAGCAGAAGAACTTGAACCACGAAATTCAAAAGTGCTTGCACTTTTGACAGTAAACAGTCCGGTGGACTGTTTGCACATTGAGTTGATTATAAAGCCCCTGCCAAAAAAAGCACCGAATTTTCGGTGCTTTTTTCCTTTATTTACGCTGTTTTACGGCGGTTTTGCTTGCTTTTCTCATATAGATAAAATTACGTCGCACGGTCTTTTCCGCACGCCGCTTTTTCATTTTCACACCGGTTTTTATTCTTTGTGTGAATTTATATATGCAGATTTAATACTGTTCGGTAATTCGTTCGGAATTATATTTTTGAGTCTGTCCTCATTTCCGTCTTTGATAGCCTCGCCGTAATACCAACATTTGAAATTCAACATATCAAGCGTTTTATTCAACTTGGTAATCTCCGCTTCTACTTGCTTTTTTTGGTTTTCAAACAATTCTTTTCTTTTGGTATATGTTGAACTTCCTTCCAAACACCAAGACATAAATTGCTTAATGTCTTTAATTTGTAAACCTGTTTTTTTCAAGCATTCAATTACACGCAATGCCTCAATTTCATTTTCGCTAAATTGTCTAATTCCCGATGTGCGATTTAATTCAGGAAACAGCCCTTCTTTATCATAGTAACGCAAAGTTGATACCGGTAAATCAAACATTTCAGATACTTGACCGATTGTATACATATTTTTCCCTCCAAAAAAAATAAAAAAACTCTTGACTTAAAGTTAGGTTTAGGTGTTATTATCAATATAACAGAGATTAAAAAAATATACAATAGCAAATTTTAATTTTTAGGAGGTTGAAATTTATGGCAGTAAAACAAACAGCCGGTAGAAAAGAATTAGGAGAATTTGCTCCGAAATTTGCCGAATTAAATGATGATGTATTGTTTGGTGAGGTTTGGAGCAGAGAAGACAAGTTATCGCTTAGAGACCGTTCACTTGTTACAGTTACTTCTTTAATGTCGCAAGGTCTAATTGATTCCGCTTTTCGTTACCATTTGGAAAGTGCTAAGAAAAATGGAATCACAAAAGAAGAAATTACAGAGATTTTAACACATAATGCTTTTTATGCAGGATGGCCCAAAGCTTGGGCTGCATTTCGTATTGCAAAAGAAGTGTGGAATGATAAGAACGAGGAAACTGAAGATAATACGATTGAAAAACATGCTTCATCAATGATATTTCCGATTGGTGAGCCTAACGACAACTTTGCACAGTATTTCAGCGGAAAGAGTTTTCTCGCTCCTGTTTCTAAAGACCAGGTTGGTATTTTCAATGTAACCTTTGAGCCAAAATGCAGAAACAATTGGCATATTCATAAAGCAAAAAACGGTGGCGGTCAAATTTTGATTTGTGTTGCCGGAAAAGGATATTATCAGGAATGGGGCAAGAAAGCTATAGAAATGCTGCCCGGCGATGTTGTAAATATTCCTGCGAATGTCAAGCATTGGCACGGTGCTTCGGCTGATAGTTATTTTTCTCATTTAGCTATTGAAGTTCCGGGAGAAAATACATCAAATGAATGGCTGGAAGCTGTGTCAGATGAGGAATATTTTAACGCAATAAATTCTTAAAGGGAAAACTTAATTATGAGTAAAAAAGTTTTAATTCTGTCAGGCAGTCCACGAAAGAATGGTAACTCTGACATTTTATGTGATGAATTTGCCAAAGGTGCAACAGAAGCCGGTCATAATGTTGAAAAAATTCATGTGTCCGAAAAGAATATACACCCTTGTATTGCTTGTTACCATTGCAGTAAAAATAGCGGTGCGTGTGTATTTAAGGACGATATGGCTGAGATTTTACAAAAAATGATTGATGCTGATGTTCTTGTGTTGGCGAGTCCGGTTTACTTTTATTCAATAGATGCTCAGCTAAAAGCGGTTATCGACCGTACTGTTGCTCGTTGGTTAGAGGTTAAAAACAAGGAGTTTTATTATATTACTACTATGGCTGACAATGAAAAATCGTCAGCAGACACAACATTGGCTTGTTTTAGAGGTTATGCCGATTGTGTCGAAGGTGCAGTTGAAAAAGGAACTGTTGTTGCCGGCGGTGTGTATGAAAAAGGTGAAATTAAAAATCACCCTGCAATGAAACTTGCATATCAAATGGGTAAAAATGTGTAATGAAATTTCTATATTATTAAAGAATGGAGCAAAATTATGTTAGGAAATTTTAGTTATTGTAATCCGACAAAACTTTATTTTGGAGAAAATTCATTATTCAATTTAAGTGATGAATTGAAAAAATACGGTGATAATGTTGTACTTGTATATGGTACAGGTTCTATAAAAAAGAATGGTATTTATGACGATATAATCAAAATTCTAAAAGAAAGTAGTAAAAACATCACAGAAATTGAGGGCGTGATGCCAAATCCGACTGTTGAAAAACTTTATGAAGGTATAGAAATAGCAAAAAATCATAATGCGGATTTTATTCTCGCAGTTGGCGGTGGTTCTGTTTGTGATTTTTCAAAGGCGCTTTCTGTTTCTGTTAATTGTAATGATGATCCTTGGGAAAAATATTTTGTCCGTTTTGAAGAGCCGGATTGTGAAATAATACCGATTGGCTGTGTTTTAACAATGGTGGGAACAGGCTCGGAAATGAACGCAGGCTCTGTAATTACAAATCAGAATACCAAAGAAAAAATCGGTCATATCTTTGTAGACGAAATGATTATGCCGAGATTTACAATCCTCAATCCTCGCTTTACAATGACATTGCCGAAATACCAAATGGTGTCAGGAATTTATGATATTTTCAATCATATTTGCGAACAATATTTTTCAGGAACTGATGATAATACAAGCGATTATATCAGCGAAGCACTTATGAAAAGTGTTATCCACTCAAGCCTTGTTGCGATAAAAAATCCTAACGATTACGAAGCAAGAAGCAATATTATGTGGACTGCTACTTGGGCGCTTAACACTCTTATTGCCAAAGGCAAAACAACTGATTGGGAGGTTCATATGCTCGGTCAGGCAGTCGGAGGTTATACAAATGCAACCCACGGTATGACGCTTTCTGCTGTTTCTCTCGCATATTACAGATATATTATGCCTTACGGACTTGATAAATTTAAGCGTTTTGCAATCAATGTTTGGAGCGTTTCCCCTCAAGGCAAAACAGATGAGCAAATTGCAAATGAAGGATTACTTGCAATGGAAAATTGGATGAACGAAATCGGTGTTATTACTAATATATCCGATTGGGGAGTTACCAAAGATGATATAGAAAACATTGCCGATTTAACACTAACAATGGATGGCGGTTATAAGACTCTTAGCCGTGATGAAAAAATCAAGGTGTTATCTGATAGCTTATAATATTGATAAAATCCGTATACATTATGCGATTTTATAATAACAAAACAGGTTTGCCCTAAAATTTTGGACAAACCTGTTTTATTTGATAAGTTGAATATTTCTAATTTAAGGTATCCTTGTGCCAAGATTTTTTTAGCGCTGCATAAGAAATGACAAAGTTTGCAAGCCAGCCTGCCGGTACTGCAAGCCAAACAAAGGCAATACCAAAACGCGGTGCCAAAATCAATGCAACGGACAAACGAATTGCAAGGTTAACCATATTTGCAATTAAAAACGGGCGCATATTTCCAAGTCCGCGAAGAACACCGTCTGTTGCCATTTTGATACCCATGAATATGAAAAAGTAGCCGAGCCATCTCATATAATCTCCGGACACTTGATATGCTAAAGCTGTTCCGTCTTTGCCTAAGAAAAGCGAAGAAATCTGAGTGTGCATAGTTTCAATAATTACAAATGCAAGAACGGCAAAGCATGCATCTAACAGCAGAGCGGCACGGTAACCTTTCTTAATGCGGCTGATTTTTCCGGCACCGAGATTTTGCGAAACAAATGGCGACACGGCATTTCCGATGGATACAAATATCAGTGAAAAAACATTCTCTACCCTCATCGTTGCCGTATAGCCTGCGAGCGCTTGTGTGCCGAAAGGATTTACAACTGCTTGCACAATCATCATACCGATTGATACTGTTGATTGTTGAAGAACAGACGGAACGGCGATTTTAAGCATGGAACGCAGTTCTCTTTTGTCAAACCAACGAAACGGACTTGTGTATTTTCGCATACGATAAAGAAAAATCAAAAGGAAAAGCACGGCAGAGATGCCCTGTGCAATAAGAGTGGCAAGAGCTGCTCCGAATACGCCGAGTTTAAGACCGCCTACCATCCAAAGATCCATAAGGATATTTAAAACAGATGAAAAGATTAAAAGCAATAACGGGATTTTTGATTCACCGATTGAAGTAAACATGGTTGACAGAATGTTGTACATAAACAAAAACGGAAAGCCGGCAAAATAGACACGCAAATAAAGCACCGCATCATCCATTATATCTGCAGGCGTTTGCAGTATGCTCATCATCCAATGAGAACTGCAAAATCCAAAAACTCCGAGAAATATACTTAGAAGTAAAAAGCTGATTAACGAGGTGGATACAATTGTTTTCATTTTACCGTAATTATGAGCACCGAAATAACGGCTGACCAGTACACCTGTGCCTACGCCTGCGCCGAGTGCTATGCAAATAAAAACATTCGTAAGTGCAGCACAAGCACCAACGGCTGCAAGTGCAGAGGAGCCGACAAATTGACCGACTATGATTGAATCTGCCATATTGTATACTTGTTGAAAGAAGCTGCCTAAAATCATAGGCATCGCAAAAACAGTCAACGCCTTGAGGGGTGGATCTGTTATTAAATACTCATCCTTTGTCATTTTTTATTCTCCTGAAAATGGGTTACGTTGTTTCTGTGTCCGTTTTTTTAAAAATCGTATCACAAAACAATTATATATATACAAAAAGCCGAACAAGATACAGCTTTCTCAGTCTGCACCCTGTTAGGCTTTCTCTTTTACTGAATAATCGCTCCCTGAGTGAACATAAAAAGTATAGCATTGTCAAAAATAATTGTCAATGAGTTTTAATCCTGATTTTGTGACAACTTGTCAAATAAAAAGCTGCGCTAAACCTTGACACTGCACGCTTTTTCTGCGATAATGTATTATGTATTTATATGACTGTTAAAAGGGGACCTTGTAATGACAGATAACGAAAAACTCGCCGAGCTTTTGTTTCCGAATATAACAAAAACACCCGAGGACTATGAAAAAATATATCCCGAGAGAGGTCTCTCCGATGGAGCAAGAGTTTCAAGATTTGCTCCCAGCCCGACAGGCTTTCTTCATCTCGGCGGACTTTTTGCCGCAATGATTTCAAAGCTCACGACCCGTGCGACCGACGACGGCGTTTTCTTCCTCAGAATTGAGGACACGGATAAGAAGCGTGAGATTGAGGACGGCGTTTCTGCAATTATCAAGGGTCTTGACGATTTCGGTGTAACTCCCGATGAGGGCGTAATGGGCTTTGAGTCGGAGAGCGGAGCATACGGACCGTATCAGCAAAGTAAACGCAAGGACATTTACCAAGCTATCGCAAAGTCGCTTGTTCGTCAGGGCATGGCGTATCCGTGCTTCTGCTCGGAGGAGGAGCTAAACGGAATCCGTGCCGAGCAGGAAAAAGCCGGAACGGATATTCAGGGCTACTTCGGCGAATGGGCAAAGTGCCGCAACCTCACTCTTGAACAGCAGGAGGAGAAAATCAAGGCTGGCTGCCCCTATACTCTGCGACTTCGCTCCCCCGGACAGGCAGATCACAGAATCAAGTTTGACGACATGATAAAGGGCAAGATTGAAATGCCCGAGAATATACAGGACGTTGTTCTTCTCAAGACGGACGGAATTCCGACCTATCATTTCGCACATGCCGTTGACGACCATTTTATGAGGACGACTCATGTTGTCAGAGGTGACGAGTGGATTTCTTCCGTGCCGCTCCATATTCAGCTTTTCAAGGCTTGCGGCTTCAAGGTGCCCAAGTATGCTCATATTTCCCCTATTATGAAAGAGGACAACGGCGGCAAGAGAAAGCTTTCAAAGCGTAAGGATCCCGAGGCTTCCGTTTCGTTCTATTCCGAAAGCGGATATCCGAAGGAGAGCGTTATCGAATATCTTCTGACAATAGCAAACTCCAACTTTGAAGATTGGCGCAAAGCAAACAAGACTGCGCCGCAGAGTTCCTTCCCGTTCAACCTGAAAAAGATGAGCGCAAGCGGAGCACTGTTTGACCTCAATAAGCTTAATGATGTCAGCAAGAATGTTATTTCACTTATGACTGCCGACGAGGTTTACGACAAGGCAGCGGTATGGGCAAAGGATAATGATCCGGAGCTTTATGATCTTCTCAGCGGAAATGCCGAGTTTGCAAAGGGCATTTTCTCAATCGACAGGGGAACTGCAAAGCCCCGTAAGGATATCGCAAAGTGGGACGAGGTAAAGGATTATGTTTCGTATTTCTATGACGAGATTTACACACCGGATTACACGCTCCCGGAGAATATAAGCAGGGATGACGCTGTTGCTATCCTTGAAAAATATACTGAGATTTTTGACGCATCGGATGATAAAGATACCTGGTTTGCAAAGATCAAGGAGATTTGCGAGCCGCTTGGCTATACTCCGAACGTCAAGGAATATAAAAAGAACCCCGACGCTTTCAAGGGTCATGTCGGCGATGTTTCGACGGTTATCAGAATTGCGATAACCTCTCGCCGCAACACGCCGGATCTTCATTCAATAATTGCTCTCCTCGGCAATGAAAGAGTTAAGGCGAGACTCACTGAAGCAGCCAAATCATACAAATAATCGGAGGTCACCATGGAAGAAAAGAAAATTTCATCAAATTTTATACATGATTTTATCGACGAGGATCTTGCAAGCGGAGTGAAATCCCGTGTTCAGACAAGATTTCCGCCAGAGCCGAACGGATATCTTCACATCGGTCATGCTAAGGCCCTTTGCATAGATTTCAGCACGGCGGAAAAATACAAAGGAATCTGCAATCTTCGCTTTGATGACACTAACCCATCCCGTGAGGACGTTGAATATATCGACGCAATCAAGGAGGATATCAAGTGGCTCGGTTTCCACTGGGATAACGTGTTCTTTGCTTCAAGCTATTTTGATTTTGTCTATGATTGCGCAATCAAGCTTATCAAGGACGGCAAGGCTTATGTTGATGACCTCAGCGCAGACGAGATAAGAGAATACAGAGGCACACTCACCGAGCCGGGCAGGGAAAGTCCCTACCGTAACAGGAGCGTTGAGGAGAATCTCGACCTCTTTAAGCGTATGACGGACGGTGAATTCGGCAACGGCGAGAAGGTTCTTCGAGCTAAGATCGATATGTCATCGCCGAATCTTAATATGCGAGATCCCGTTATCTACAGAATTTCTCATGTTTCACATCACCAGACCGGTGACAAGTGGTGCGTTTATCCGATGTATGATTTCGCTCATCCGCTTTCGGATGCCAAAGAGGGTGTAACATTCTCACTTTGCTCGCTTGAGTTTGAAAATCACAGACCTCTTTACAACTGGGTCGTTGACCAGATCGGCTTTGACGAACCGCCCAGACAGATTGAGTTTGCACGCCTTAACATAAATTATTGTGTTACCAGCAAGAGAAAGCTGCTTGAAATGGTTAACAAGGGTATCGTTTCCGGCTGGGACGACCCGAGAATGATAACTCTTTGCGGTATGAGAAGACGAGGCTACAGTGCTACCGCAGTCAGGGATTTTATCGACAGGGTAGGCGTTTCAAAGGCGGACAGCACTGTTGACTACGGGTTGCTTGAAGCTTGCGTAAGAGACGATCTCAACGCTAAGGCTCCTCGTGCAATGGCTGTTCTGCGCCCGCTTAAGGTTGTTATTGATAATTATCCCGAAGGACAGAGCGAGGATTTTGAGGTTGAGCTTCACCCCGAGCACCCGGAATTCGGAACAAGAAAGGTCACTTTCTCCCGTGAACTCTATGTTGAGCAGGATGACTTTATGGCTGAACCCGTCAAGAAATACTTCAGACTTTTTCCGGGCAACGAGGTTCGCTTCAAGAGCGCATATTTTATTAAGTGCAATAGCTACGACACGGATGAAAACGGCAACGTTACATGCCTGCACTGTACTTATGATCCCGAGAGTCGAGGCGGAAATTCCCCCGACGGCCGCAAGGTCAAGGGCACAATTCACTGGGTTAATGCCAACGACTGTAAGCAATGTGAGGTTCGCCTTTATGACAGACTTTTCAGCGCTGAGGAGCCCGGTAAGAACGGCGACTATTTTGACGATCTCAACCCCGACTCACTTGAGGTTATTGAAAATTGCCTGCTTGAGGGCGGATTTGAAAACGCAAAGCCCGGTGACACGTTCCAGTTCATGAGAAACGGATATTTTTGCGTTGATAAAGACAGCACCGAGGACAAGCTTGTTTTCAATCGCACCGTTGCTCTTAACTCTTCATGGGGCAAATAAAGGAGCTGAAAACGATGAAAATATTCAACAAAATCGTAGTTTGTTTGGTGACTCTTGCGATTTTTCCTATTATGTACTTTATGAATATTGTCAGAGCTGTTGTTTCAATTTCCGAGGATTCGTCGCTGTATACAATACTCTCAAAGCTCGCCGAGAAAACGGCAAGCAGTGCTATGGAGATCACCTTTTCCGTTAAGGAGATTTTCAAGTACATCAGCGACGGCAGCTTTTCATTCGGCGGAATGAAATTCGACATTTCAAAGATACCTGCCGAGCTTCTCTCAGGCAAGAATTGGGCGATTGCCGCAGGGATATTGATTGTAATTGCGTTGATCATTGCGATAGTTATTATCGGCTGTGCGCTTTTCACGAACGCGTACAAGACCATTACTGCGCTCGGAGCAGGCGGAGCGGTTTGCTGCTTTGCTGCTCTCAGATGCTTTGCCGGATTTTCTTCTCCGTACATAAACGGTTCGGTTGACATCGGCGAGATACTTGCGAAAGCCTTTGTCGGAGAGAGTAACAATCTGCTCGGTTCGATAGGCACGTCGATTCTCAAGGGTGCAATCTCGGTCGATTCATTCACACTCGGAAATGCAGTAACGCTCAGCTTGATTTTCTTTATCGGAATTGCTCTTTGGGAGCTTGCGTATGTTGTGACGCTTCCCGAAAAGAAACCGACAAAAGCGAAGAAATAAAATGAATTGATTTCATAACCGCTTGACTTGAAATGAATTGCATTTCAGGTTCGGGCGGTTTACTTTTATGCACAAAACAGATCCGTATACCGCGATATAGATAAAAATATATTAGATAAAGAGTCATTCAATAAATGATTTATTTATTATAGCAGTTTTTGTACAAGATAAAATTTGTAGGAAAAAAACAGGCAAAAAAATGAAAAATTGTCGATTTTGAGCCATTTTGGCAGAATTTAATTCGATAAATGTGTTTACTATTTATTTTTTATGTGATATAATGTTTCAGCATTATAATGTTGTATTGTGGGCTTTCGGAGTGTTAATATTTTAACAGACTGTTTTTATTCCGTTCCGACCGTTCGCATACGGCTAAACTGTTGTAAAGGAGGAACAACTTAAATGCTCAAAAAAATCAGCAAAATCCCGTTCAAAGGAACACCTGAGCAGGAGGCACAGCTTAAAGCAGTAATTGAGGAGTGCAAGGACAATAAAAGCTTGCTCATGCACGTTATGCAGCAGGCGCAGGCTATATACGGATACCTTCCGTTTGAAGTGCAGGCCATGATTGCCGACGGTATGAATGTACCGCTTGAAAAGGTTTACGGAGTATCCACTTTTTACGCTCAGTTTGCGCTTTCCCCGAAGGGAGAGTACAACATCTCTGTTTGTCTCGGTACGGCTTGCTATGTTAAGGGTTCGCAGGAACTTCTTGACAAGATTTGTGAGGAGCTTGGAATCGGAGCAGGCGAATGTTCGGACGACGGTATGTTCTCGGTTGAGGCTTGCCGTTGTATCGGCGCATGCGGTCTTGCCCCCGTTCTCACCGTCAACGATGAGGTTTACGGAAAGCTTGTTGCAGACGATGTACCCGGCATTCTTGCCAAATACAGAGCATAATTACGGAGAAAAATCATGCGCGAGCTGTCATTGAATGTTCTCGATATTGCGCAGAATTCCATTTCTGCCAACGCCTCTTTAATTGAGATTGAGATTATCGGGGATACAGTAAAAAAAGAGCTTCTGATAGGAATTTATGACAACGGCAAGGGAATGACCCCGGAACAGGTCAGAAATGTTCAGGACCCGTTCTTTACGACCAGAACGACAAGAAAGGTCGGCATGGGAATTCCTCTGTTTAAGCTGGCGGCGGAGCAGACGGGCGGAAGCCTCTGCATCGAATCCGAGGTCGGCGTCGGAACAAAGGTCAAGGCGATTTTTAAGACCGACAGCATTGATTACACACCGCTCGGCGATATTGATTCCACTGTTATCATGCTCATCACCATGAACACAGACCGTAATTTTATCTATCGACTGAAGGTCGATGAAAAAGAATTTACTCTTTCCACTTCCGAGCTTAAAGGAATACTCGGTGACGTGCCGCTTAATGAGCCGTCGGTTACTCAGTGGATTAAAGAGTACCTGCATGAACAAACACAAACTATCCGTGGAGGTGTACTGTAAATGAAATCACTTGAAGAGTTGCTTGCCATCCGTGATAAGGCTAAGGCGGCAATGACAGACCGTGAGGGTACAGGCGACGGAATCCGTGTCGTAGTCGGCATGGCAACCTGCGGAATCGCAGCAGGCGCACGTCCCGTTCTCAACGCATTCGTTGACGAGGTCGCAAAAAGAAATCTTAAAAACGTTACGGTTGCTCAGACAGGCTGCATCGGTATGTGCCAGTATGAGCCGATCGTTGAGGTTTTTGAACCCGGCAAGGATAAGGTAACCTATGTTCAGGTAAGTCCCGAAAAGGTTGCCGAAATCGTTGCTTCCCATATTGTAAACGGCAATCCGGTTGTTGAATACACCGTTGGCGCTGTAGTAAAAGATTAAGGAGGAAAAACAATGTATCGTTCACACGTTCTTGTCTGCGGCGGTACCGGCTGTACTTCCTCACACAGTGCCGAGATCATTGAAAAGCTTGAGCAGGAGCTTAAAGCCAAGGGTCTCGAAAACGAGGTTAAAGTAATCAAAACCGGCTGCTTCGGACTTTGCGCATTAGGTCCGGTCATGATCGTATATCCCGAGGGCTGTTTCTACAGCGAGGTTAAGGTCGAGGACGTTCCCGAAATCGTCGAGGAGCATCTTCTCAAGGGTCGTATGGTCAAGAGACTTCTCTATGAAGAGACAGTTCATCAGGATGATATCAAGCCGCTGAATGAAACCAATTTCTACAAGAAGCAGCACAGAGTGGCGCTTCGTAACTGCGGTGTTATTGACCCTGAAAATATTGAAGAATATATCGCTATGGACGGCTATCAGGCTCTTGCAAAGTGCTTGACCGAGCTTACGCCCGATGAGGTTATCCAGATCGTTAAGGATTCCGGACTCAGAGGCCGTGGCGGCGGCGGATTCCCCACAGGTCTTAAGTGGAGCTTCACCGCTAAGAATACAGCCGACCAGAAGTACGTTGTATGTAACGCCGACGAAGGTGACCCGGGCGCATTCATGGACCGTTCCGTTCTTGAGGGCGACCCCCATTGTATCGTTGAGGCTATGACGATCTGCGGTTACGCAACAGGTGCAACCGAGGGTTACGTTTACGTCCGTGCCGAGTATCCGATCGCCGTTCATCGTCTTGATGTTGCTATCAAGGAAGCCCGTGAAGCTGGCCTTCTCGGCAAGAACATATTTAATTCAGGTTTTGACTTCGATCTTCATATCCGTCTCGGTGCAGGCGCATTCGTTTGCGGTGAAGAGACTGCTCTTATGACTTCAATCGAAGGTAACCGCGGTGAGCCGCGTCCGCGTCCGCCGTATCCGGCAGTTAAGGGCCTTTTCGGCAAGCCGACAACAGAAAACAATGTTGAAACATTTGCCAACATTCCGCAAATCATTCTCCACGGTGCAGAGTTCTTTAACTCAATGGGTACGGAGAAGTCTTCGGGAACAAAGGTATTCGCTCTCGGCGGAAAGATCAATAACACAGGCCTTGTTGAAATTCCGATGGGTACAACTCTTCGCGAAATCATTGAGGACATCGGCGGCGGAATTCCGAACGGCAAAAAGTTTAAGGCTGCTCAGACAGGCGGCCCGTCCGGCGGATGTATTCCTGCTTCCCTTATGGACACACCGATCGACTATGATAACCTTACCGCTATCGGTTGTATGATGGGCTCAGGCGGACTTATCGTTATGGACGAGGACAACTGTATGGTTGATATCGCTAAGTTCTTCCTTGATTTCACAGTTGATGAGAGCTGCGGTAAATGTACTCCGTGCCGTATCGGTACAAAGAGAATGAGAGAGCTTCTTGAGAAAATTACCGACGGTAAGGCTACTCTCGAGGATCTTGACGAGCTTGAATCTCTTGCTCATTATATTAAAGACAACTCACTTTGCGGTCTCGGTCAGACAGCTCCGAACCCTGTTCTTGCAACACTTCGTTTCTTCAAGGATGAGTATATCGCTCACATTGTTGACAAGAAGTGCCCGGCAGGCGTTTGTAAGAAGCTTGTTTCCTACTCAATTGAGGCTGATAAGTGTAAGGGCTGTACCGCCTGTGCAAGAAAGTGCCCGGTCGGTGCAATATCAGGTGCAGTTAAGACAGCACATACTATCGACACAAGCAAGTGCGTAAAGTGCGGCGTATGTATGGATACATGCCGCTTCGGCGCAATCATTAAGAAATAAGGAGGATGTCAGAAATGGAAATGGTTAATATCAAAATCAATGGCATGCCTCTGAGTGTGCCGAGCGGAATTACGATTCTTGAAGCTGCCCGCTATGCAGGAATCGAAATCCCGACACTTTGCTACCTTAAAAAAATAAATCAGATCGGTGCATGCCGTATCTGCATGGTTGAGGTTAAGGGCGCAAGAAGCCTTGTTGCATCCTGCGTGTTCCCCGTAAATGAGGGAATGGAGATCCTCACCAATTCCGACAGAGTTCGTAATTCAAGAAGAACAACTCTTGAGCTTATTCTTTCGACTCATGAGCGCAAGTGTCTTTCTTGCGTAAGAAGCACAAACTGCGAGCTTCAGAAGCTCTGTAAGGAATACGGCGTTGAGAACGAGAGTAAGTTTGACGGCGTTACGCCCGACTATGCTTATGACGATTCAATGCCTCACATGATTCGTGACAACAGCAAATGTATCCTTTGCCGCCGCTGCGTTGCGGCCTGCGATGAGCAGAGCATCTCCGTTATAGGAGCTAATGCCCGTGGCTTTGATACCTGCATCACATCTCCGTTTGAGAGAGAAATCAAGGAGTTCTCATGTATTGCCTGCGGTCAGTGTATCGTAAACTGTCCGACCGGTGCACTCCGTGAGAAGGATGACACACCGAAGGTGCTTGAGGCTATCAACGATCCCGAGAAGTACGTTGTTGTTCAGACAGCTCCGGCTGTAAGAGCGGCTCTCGGCGAGGAGTTCGGTCTCCCGATCGGAACGGACGTTGAGGGCAAGATGGTTGCCGCTCTCCGTCGCCTTGGCTTTGACAAGGTGTTCGATACCGATTTCTCCGCTGACCTTACCATTATGGAAGAGTCAAACGAGCTTATTGAGAGAATTACAAACGGCGGTGCACTCCCGATGATCACCTCCTGTTCACCGGGCTGGGTCAAGTATTGCGAGCATTACTATCCCGAACAGCTTGATCACCTTTCAACCTGCAAGTCACCTCAGCAGATGTTCGGCGCAACGCTCAAGACATGGTACGCTCAGAAGATGGATATTGATCCTGCTAAGATCGTCAGCGTCAGCGTAATGCCCTGTACCGCTAAGAAGTTCGAGGTTGGCAGAGAAGATCAGAGCGCATCCGGCTATGCCGATGTCGATATCTCTATCACAACCCGTGAGCTTGCAAGAATGATTAAGAGCGCAGGAATCAGCTTTAATTCACTTCCTGATGAGACTTACGACAGTCCTCTCGGCGAGGGCTCGGGCGCAGCCGTTATTTTCGGCGCAACAGGCGGCGTTATGGAGGCGGCTCTGCGTACCGCAGTTGAGAAGATTACGGGTCAGGCTCTTGACAATGTTGATTTCACTGAGGTTAGAGGCATGGAGGGCGTCAAGGAAGCCACATACACAGTCGGCGATCTCAGCATCAAGGTAGCCGTTGCAAGCGGCACAAAGAACGCAAAGACGCTCATGGAGCAGATCAAGAACGGTACAAGCGAGTATCAGTTCATTGAGATCATGGGTTGCCCGGGCGGATGTATCAACGGCGGCGGACAGCCGATCGTTTCCGCAGCGGTTCGCAACTTTGAGGACTTCAGAAGCAAGCGTGCTTCCGTTCTTTACAATCTTGACAAGAACAACGAAAACCGTAAGTCACATGAGAATTCGGCTATCAAGCGTGTATATGACGAGTTCTTTGGTGAGCCCGGCAGCCATAAGGCGCATGAGGTTCTCCACACAACTTACGTTAAGCGCGGACTTTACAACAACTGATTTAATTAAAAATTGCAGCAGAGATGAGAAATCATCTTTGCTGCTTTTTTCAGTTCCATCAAAATCAATATAATATTGCAAAACACCCCGACTACAATTGTAATCGGGGTGCAGACTTATAAATTTTAAAAATCAGATATTGCAAATAAGCTCTGAGAGATCTGTGTAGAAATCAAAGAAGCCTTGACGTGAGCCGAACGCCTTTTCGTCTGCGGCATTGCAGAAATCATAGTGGTCGGCACCGTAAATTGTCGGCATAACATACCAAACACCGGGAATTATGCTTCTTGTTTCATCATATGTAATGTGATCCTCGTCAAAAGGATAAAGTGCACTTTTAAGCGGAACAATTCCGTCGTTTGCTCCCCATGACTTATCAATATATTTTCCGCCGATGAACATATTGACCGAAGCTGAAATCAGCGGAGAAGAAATCAAAAACGGCTCAAAAACATCATAATTCTTGTTGAGCTTTGTATAGCCGAGCTTTGTGTCCTCGGTTATGCACGCTGTATATGAAAAATAATAAGCCGATTTGACCGTCTTGATCTTTTTGTTGAGCTTTTCTGCGCCCTGAACGGTGAGGTCATAGCCGCAGTGATCATTTGAAAAGGCAATTTTCATGCACGCAAACGGATTTAATTTTGCTTTTTCTCCGCTTATAGGGTCTTTGGAAATTCCCCATTGGTCAAGCATAAGGTCATTTGCCGATTTTCCGGAAACACATTTTGAATGGAGCATAAATATCATAAGAAAAGCCGGAAGGTAGGTGTCGGCAACATAGTTTGAAGCCGTCGAACCGTTATGCGGGGAGGAGATGGCTGTAATTGAACGGATGCCCTTTTCGTGACCGCCCTTGAAAAGCTCCGAGCAGTTTTCCGTGGCTGCTTTCATTTCCGTTTCATCGCCGTAAGCAAGCAGAGAAGCCAAAAGCCGTATTGTTTCGCCGCCGAAGGAGTGACCGACAAAGTTAAGCGGGCTCTCAAGATCCCATGCTTTTCCCATGGTTGCCCTGCCGGTGTAATCTCTGCCAAATCTGTCGTGGCCGCATTCTTTTGAGTGCGCCGCACCGTAGTCAACAACAGTGCCGGTAAGCTGTGCATAAAGCTCGCACGCTCTGTCCCATGCGCTGCTGTAACCGCCGACTGTCGGATTGTATACTGTATAACCCTGCGCACGCAGATAAGTCATGACATTGTTTTCCGGCTGAGTGCCCCAATACGGTCTGTTCTCTTCCTGCGGTGCACCGTCGCCCCAACCGCACATTCCGTGTACATAGATGAACGGATAATCGCTTTTCTTTTCACCTTTTGCAAAGCCGACAACGGTGCAAAATGCCATAATACAAAGGCAGAGCACTAGGCTGATGAGCTTTTTAAAAAATTTGTTTTTCACAGTTTTCGCCACCTTTTAATCTTATTGATCAATTATTGACCAATTAAAAATTATCATGTTCATTAAAAAAAGTCAAGGATAAAAGTCCGATTAAGAATTATGGTGAGCATTTATTAGACATAATCAGAGAATTGTAATATTATCAAACGTTTTAAACCGAAAAATTGCACCAAAAATCTCCCAGACTACGATGTAATCGGGGAGATAGCTATATATTTTTTATTTTTCAGCGGCGGCTTCGATTGCTTTGCGGATTTCGTCCGCACCCTCGCCGTTGGAGGCTGAGAACGGAATGATTTTCACATCGCCGAACTCCGCAAGCTCCGTGTGGATATCCTCCATGCGCTTGGTACGCTCGGTTTTGTTGAGTTTGTCGCTCTTTGTCATAACGACGATGAAATCATAGCCTGCCGACTGCATGAAACGCATCATGTCAAGGTCATCCTTCGTCACGGGGTGACGCATGTCCGTAAGCTGAACGACAAGGCGAATGTTTCTGTCGGATGTGAAGTAGCTCTCCATGAGGTCAGCCCAACGCTTTTTCTCGTTGAAATTAACCTTTGCATAGCCGTAGCCCGGTAGGTCAACGAGCTTTATTCCGTCGCAGTCAAAGAAGTTGACCGTGACCGTTTTGCCCGGAACGGAGCTGACTCTCGCAAGATTCTTCCTGTTAAGAATCTTATTGAGCATGGACGATTTGCCGACATTTGAGCGTCCCGCAAACGCAATCTCGATATGCTCGCTCGCAGGGAGCTGCTGAGCTGTGCCGTATGAAGCCTCATATTTTACTTTGTCAAATCTCATTTGTCTATCCTCAGATTCGCATTGCCGTGTAGCCGGAATCTTTCTTCGCTACTGCGGCGATGCTTTTTCTTTCTTTTTCTTCCTTGGGTGTCACGAGTGCAATCTCAAAGACTTCGTCCAATTCAGTGACGGGAACGAATTTCAATGCTGTTCTGACCTTTTCGTCAATCTCGCTGAGGTCGGGAACGTTCTTCTGCGGAATGATAACCGTCTTGATTCCCATTCTGTAAGCCGCCATTGTTTTTTCACGCAAGCCGCCGATCGGGAGAACACGACCTCTAAGTGAGATTTCACCGGTCATGGCTACGAACTGATTAACAGGGGTATTCGTGAGAGCCGAGAGCAGAGCCGTTGCCATTGTTACGCCTGCCGACGGACCGTCCTTCGGAACCGCACCCTCGGGAACATGAATATGAATGTCCTTTTCTTTATAGAAATTATGATTAACGCCGTATTTGTCGGCCTTGCTTCGGATAAAGCTGACTGCCGCCATTGCCGATTCCTTCATGACGTCGCCGAGCGAGCCTGTAAGCTCAACCTTGCCCGTTCCGTCAAAGACTGCCGCCTCTACCTGAAGCATTTCGCCTCCTACGCTCGTCCATGCAAGTCCGTTTACGACGCCGATTTCGGCTTCTTTATCAACCGAGAGCGGAAGATATTTTTTCGGTCCGAGCAGCTTTTCAAGGTTGGCTTCCTTGACGGTAAGCGATTTTGATTCGCCGCCGACAATCTCCGCCGCCGCCTTTCTGCAAAGTGCGGCAATTTTCTGCTCAAGCTTTCTTACGCCGGCTTCACGTGTATAGCCGTCAATCAGCGCATAAAGTGCCTTATCGTTTATCTTGAATGTTCTGCCGTTGAGTCCGTGCAGCTTCGCTTGTTTTGGAATAAGATGCTTCTTAGCAATATTAAACTTTTCCTCATTCGTGTAACCCGGCAGCTCAATGATTTCCATTCTGTCGAGAAGGGGAGCAGGGATAGTCGAAGCATCATTCGCCGTTGTGATAAACATAACCTTGCTCAGGTCGAATTCAAGCTCAATATAGCGGTCAACAAACGTGCTGTTTTGCTCGCCGTCAAGAGCTTCAAGCAGTGCCGACGAAGGGTCGCCCTTGTAGTCAGAGCCGAGCTTGTCGATTTCGTCAAGCAAAATGATAGGATTCTGAGTTCCTGCCTGCTTAACTGCATTTATAATCCTGCCCGGCATTGCGCCGATATAGGTTTTTCTGTGGCCTCGGATTTCGGCCTCGTCGCTTGTGCCGCCGAGCGAAATTCTCGCAAAGCTTCTGCCCATCGCCGTTGCAATGCTTTTGGCAATCGAGGTTTTACCGACACCCGGAGGGCCTACAAGACAAAGCGTCTGACCGTAACAGCCGTCCGAAAGCGAACGCACGGCAAGAGCTTCGATAATTCTTTCCTTGACCTTGTCGAGACCGTAATGATCGCGGTCGAGCCCCTTTCTCGCATGAGCAAGGTCAAGCTTGTCCGTTGAATATTTATGCCACGGAAGCTCAAGACAGGTTTCAAGGTAAACTCTGATAACCGTCGCCTCGGGTGACGTTGAGGACATTTTTTCGAGCCTTGCACACTCTTTGAGAAGCTTCTTTTCGGATTTTTCGTCAAGACCGAGTGCAATGATTTTTTCTCTGAATTCGTCACATTCCGCCTGCGGAGAAAGACCGTCGTTCAGCTCCTCGGAAATGATTTTCATCTGCTCATGCAGATAATAATCACGCTGGCTCTTGTCGATATTCTCCTGAACCTTTTGATTTATCTCGTTTTCGAGCTTCATCAGGTCGCCCTCGTTGGCAAGCAGACAACAGACCTTTTCAAGACGCTTGAGCGGATTGATTTCGTTGAGAATCTGCTGGCGCTTCTTGTATTCAAGCATGATATTTGAACCGATATAGTCGGCGAGTTCGCCCGGGTCGTTCTTTTCCAGCACGTCGAGAATTATCTCGGCAGGCATCTGCGGAACAACCTCGGCATAGTCCTCGAAATAGTCTTTTGTTTGACGAACAAGTGCAGTTGCATAGTCCTTGTCATCCGATTTGACGCTGATTTCACGGCGGATTTTAACGTCCGTAATCAAATACGGGTCGCATTGAAGCATATCAACCATAGTTGCTCTTGTGATTCCGTCAACAGAAACACGAACCGTGTCGCTGTTCGGCAGCCGCAGGATATGGCTGATCTTTGCAATTGTACCTATTTTAAAAAGCTTATCAAAGTCGGGCTCATCATCCCTGACGTCCTTTTGAGCGACAAGGAAAATTTGCTGATCATCCGCCATGGCAGCTTTGATAGCATGTAACGAACGGGTTCTGCCGACGTCAAAGGTTATTCCCATACCGGGGAAAACAACCAAACCCCTGAGGGCAACGGTCGGCATGACCCTGTATTCCGATGCTTTATTCAAAAAATCAACTCCGATATTTCGTGTATATGCTGACATTATACATTAAAAAGAGAACTTTTTCAACCTAAAAACTTTACCAAAGCTGTTGAAAAATAGTGTTTTGAATGATAAAATTAGATATATTATTTTTTCGGAGCGATTTATGGAAAGACATCAGCTAATCGAGCGCAGTATAATTAAGAAATACAGAAAATCAATATGGAATAATTTTGTCGGAGCGATAAAGGATTACAAGCTGATTGAGCCTGACGATAAAATTGCCGTCTGCATTTCCGGCGGCAAGGATTCAATGCTCCTTGCCAAGTGTATGCAGCATTTGCAGAAATACAGCGATTTTCATTTTGATGTTGAATACATTGTCATGGATCCGGGCTACGTCGGCAACAACAGGGCAAAAATAATTGAAAATGCAGAGATTATGAATATTCCGATAAGGATTTACGATTCGCCGATTTTTGAAACGGTCTATGCCGCAGAGGGCGGTTCTCCGTGTTACCTTTGCGCCCGAATGAGGAGGGGATACCTCTACAAATTTGCGCAGGATCTCGGCTGCAACAAAATTGCACTCGGTCATCATTTTGACGACGCTATCGAAACAACGCTGATGAGTATGCTCTACGGTGCGGAGATAAAAACGATGATGCCGAAGCTCAAAAGTACGAATTACGAAGGAATGGAGCTTATCCGACCGCTTTATATGGTCAGAGAAAAGGATATTATCTCATGGGCGAGATACAATGAGCTTGAATTTATCCGCTGTGCCTGCAAGGTTACCCGGGCGAATGAGGAAGCCGATAACGGCTCCAAACGCCAGGAGGTCAAAATGCTCATTAAAAAGCTCAAGGAGGAAAACGACAACGTGGATATGAACATTTTTAAGAGTGTTCACAATGTCAACCTTGCAACGATAATCGGTTACCGTGACTGCGACGGCGGCGAGCTTCATTCATTCACGGAAAGCTATGATAAGTGAGGTATGTCTATGATTTTTATTGAATATCCGAAATGTTCAACCTGCCAAAAGGCGAAGAAGTGGCTCAGCGAGCACAACATTGATTATGTTGACAGACATATTAAAGAGGAAAATCCGACCGCCGATGAGCTTAAGGCGTGGGTCAAGGCAAGCGGTATTGAGATCAAAAAGCTGTTTAACACAAGCGGCATGCTCTACAAGTCGCTGAATCTTAAAGAGAAGCTTCCGACCATGACCGACGAGGAGAAATTTGACCTGCTTGCAACGGACGGAATGCTGGTAAAAAGACCGCTTATTATTGACGGCAACACCGTCCTGATCGGCTTCCGTGAGGCAGAATGGAAGAAACATTTTGATATTGAGTGAAAAATTTGAAAAAACACTTGATTTTCATTTTGCGTTCGGGTATAATAATAAAGCTATGTAGGAGCACGATTTCCAATCGTGTAACATCAATTAAATAGTGAAAATGAATTTGGAGAGTTGTCCGAGCTGGCCGAAGGAGCACGATTGGAAATCGTGTAACAGGTCAAAGCCTGTTCGAGGGTTCGAATCCCTTGCTCTCCGCCATCTAAAGACACCATTGAAATCTGAACCCTTAAGTTCGGAGTCAATGGTGTTTTTATTATAAAATCCAGTATTTATGCGGCTTTTCGAGGTCGCATTTTCTTTTTGTCAGTCGGACTAAAAAACGAATAACTCGGATTTGGCAATCCGGAAAATTAAAAACAAACCTTTTTGAACCCTTTAGTCTGTCTGCACGTGTCTCAGAAATCCTTCAGTTTCAAGGCATATTCTTCTTCTTTCTGTTCGGGAGTCTTGTATTGCAATTTCTTGTGCGGGCGTTTGGTATTATAGAAAATCATGTACTTGTCCACCGCACTTCGAAAGTCTGATTCCGAGCGATACTTGGTGCGATATAACTCCTCCCGTTTCATAGAAGCAAAGAACGATTCCATTACGGAATTGTCATACGGCACATGCGCACGTGAAAAGGAGTGTGTGATGTTCAGAGACCGCATATAATCATTCATTGTTTTGGATCGGTAGTTGCTGCCACGGTCGGTATGGAAAACCAAACTTGAATCCGGCTGACGTGCTTTATATGCAATTTGAAAGGTTGATTTTACAAGCTGTGTGCTGTTGGTCTTGCTGATCTTATATCCCACGACCATGCGCGAGAACAGGTCAATGATTACGCAGATATAATAAGCATTTTCGCCGTACTTGAAATATGTAACGTCGCTGACCCACACTTCATTCAGCTTGCACGTGTCAAACTCTTGGTTAAGGTGGTTTTTATATTTACGCCCCTCGTCCTCGTATAGTTTCTTGGCACTTTGCCGTATACTGACCAAACCCATATCACGCATAAGTGTGCGCACCATTTCGTTGCTGATTTTGAACCCTTCGTTTTTCATAACTGCCGCAATTTTAGCAGCACCGAATACTTGATTGCTTTCATCAAAGATTTCCTGGATACGAAGCCGTAATTCTTCACGGCGTTTCGCATACCACGTGTTATCCTTTTTGTTGCGAAGTACGTGGTTATAAAATGTTCCGCGGGGAATATCGAAAGCATCACAGATCACGTGCACATTGTATTTGCCGTAAAGCTGTTCGGCAGCGTATAGCCTTTGCCTCAAAGGTGCCTTGGGTGTGCAGGGCGCAGATTTAAGAATTTCAACAATGCTCTCCAAACGTGCGACTTTGTTTTCAAGCAAATGAAAATTGCGGATACTGACTGTCCTTCGGTTATCGGCTTCCTGTTCCTCGCGGTAAGCTCGTAACCAACCGTAAAATGTACTCTTGGGTATGCCGGTGTCGGCGAGGATATGCGTCGACAGCTCACCGGATATAACACGGTCAATGACCGCTTGCTTTTCTTCTTGGGTGAATGTTCTCATATTTTCAACTCCTATATTGAATGCATTGAAATAATTTTACGACATTTTCTGTAGGAATTGAAAGAAATGTGGAAATATGATATAGTTAGAAAAACAATCATTTTTATTTGATAAAAAGATTCACGACTTTTTATTAATTATAAGACCAACGCCGGAAAAAACGTACTTAATGGGTGAAAGCGCTTTTAGGTCTGACAAGGGAGGTGAACAACATGGATGATCTGAGAATCATAGAACTCTACTTTGAACGGGATGAGCAGGCAATCAAGGAAACGGATGCAAAGTACGGCAAGCTCTGCCACAGTATTGCCTATAACATTCTGAACAATCACGAGGATTCGGAAGAATGTGTCAACGATACATACGTGGGAGTGTGGAATGCAATTCCGCCTACAAGACCGAGTAATTTTATGTCCTTTGTCTGTAAGATTGCGAGAAACCTGTCTCTGAAGCGGTTGGAGTTTATGAAGCGTGAAAAACGGTCAGCGGATGTAATGTTGTCCCTGGATGAACTGGAATCGGTACTGCCGGATGATCGGTATGCCCCCGACGTGAGTGACGAGGACGTAGGCAAACTGGTCAGCCACTTCCTGCGCACACAAAAGGAGGACGTGCGAAATGTCTTTATCCGGAAATATTTCTACTTCGATTCTATCGGAGAAATTGCAGAGCGCTTTGGGTTTACCAAAAGTAAGGTCAAAAATATGTTGTTCTACACCCGAAACAAACTAAGTGACTATCTCATTAAGGAGGGCGTTGAAATATGAAAATACCGAGATTTTCTAATGCCATCGGTAACCTCGATGAGGATCTTGTCGAGGCGGCAGCAGAATGCAAGAAAAAACAAAATCATTTGCTCAAATTGGGTTCAATAGCAGCCTGCTTTGCCGTGATCATTGTTGTAGGCGCGCTTGTTCTTCCATCGCTTTTAGGCGGCGAACCTACACCAGGAGGCACAAACGATAGGTATAAAGACATTAACATTATGGCAGACGAATCAGGAATTGTATGGCCATGGGAATATCAAACCGTTTTTGAGAAATACACTGAAGTAACAATTGACGGTATTGTATACCGAAGTCACGGTCGCCTTGTGTCTGAAGAACTCCTTGGCGATTTGATTGGAACATATACCGTATTGGGCATTGACGGAATTGAAGGAGATAGATACACTGAAAAATTTGAAGTGTATCAGTTAAAATATGCCGATAAGAGCCAGCTTGTCGCCGTGAGGATGGAAGGTAGTTGTTATACCTTCAAGAGGGATAATTATGAACCTCCGCACACGCTCGGTGAGCTCTTCAAGCTGGTAGACCTCCCAAAAGCAATTGAATTGAAGCGGTTCTCTGTAAACGGCGACAGTCCGAACAAAAAACACTATACACTGAGCAATGATGACTATGTATGGGAAGTTCTTGCCGGATGCGAAAATGCACCATTTGTTGAGGATGAGAAATGGGTTGCACATGATAGAGAGTATTACAGTTTTACGATCACATCTGAAACTCTCGGCGTATATAAAGTTGCCATGTATGTTACTGTAGATGGCTATCTGTGGACAAACGCTTTTAATTACCAATATCTCTTCAATATCGGAGAAGATGCAGCCAGTAAGATTATCAAATATGCAAAAGAGAATTCCACCGAAGCAGAGTATGAGCCGTATCAGAATACCATTGTCGGTAAGATTACGGAGATAACCGATGAATATATTCTGTTAGACGATTCCATTCTCTGCGCCAATCCCGATGACGGAATCACGTACAAAATCCTTCTGAATGATCTGCGCATCTCCCGTTATGCAGAAAGCGGAGCTATCCGAGTGGGAGAAAATGTTCAGATAACATACGAAGGCGAAATTGACGAATCGAATACCATTGACAGTGCCATTTCCGCATCTGACGTGGTAATCTCCGGCGGGGATATTCTTATTCCCGAATAATAAAATAAAAGTCGCATATATGATTAACCGAATATAAGTTTTTGCGAGAGTTCGAAGTCATACGCAAAACTGCCGAAAATATCTTTTTCGCAGCCCATAGACAAAACGAAAAGCAGGTCGCAAGGCCTGCTTTTTGCATTGGCAAAAATAAATAAAGGGATTCGAACAAGGAGGGAGCAGACTTGTCTGCGGAAGAAAACAGTCCGGTGGACTGTTTTAGCCGACGTGGTCAAGGAGCAAAGCGACGCGAAGGTGCACAGGAGTGCACCGAAAAAATCCCTTGCTCTCCGCCGTAAGTCCACCGTAATTTTGATAGAATTACGGTGGACTTTTTCTATGCTCGAAAACCGCTTGAAATCAAGGCTTTTACCATTCCAGAGCATAAACGAACCCCGCCACAGAGCGTTTCTGCGGCGGGGTTTTGTGCGTTTTACGGTTGTTTCGGCATGATAAGCTTTTATAATCGTTAAACGGCTGCGGTAAATATTAATTCAATGAAAAATAAAACTTTCGGTATTCCTCGAACAGCCGTGCAGATATTTGGTTTATCTGTTTTTGACCGGAAGACTGATCTCAAATACCGCTCCCGAGTCGTTTTCTGCTTTAATCGTACCCTTGTGCAGAGAAACTATCTCCTTTGCAAGGGCAAGTCCTATTCCGGCACCTCCCTTACGAGTGCTGAAAAAGCGATCGAAGATATGAGGCAGAAGCTCCGGCTCGATGCCTTCGCCGTCATCCCGGATATGAACAACGGCTTTCCCGTTTTTCTGTCTGCATTCGATTATTATCTGCTCTTTAGCATATCGCAGGGCGTTTGTGATGATATTCGTAAAAGCACGCCGCAGTTGAATTTCGTCACAGCCGACAAGAACCGGACTGTTGTCAAAATGAGGTATAAAATGAATATTTTTTTGCTTTGCAATATTCTCAGTGCTTCGCATGCAGTCATAAAGAAGCTCTCGAATATCAGAAGTATGAAAGTCCTCTTTCAATTGACCTGCCTCAAGCTTGGAGAGGGTAAGCAGTTCCTCAATCAGAGAGGACATCCTCTCGTTCTCTTCAAGTATTATGCCGGAAGCTTCAACAGGCTCAAGAACCCCGGTGTGTATTCCTTCCGCACATCCCTGAACAGCCATTATCGGAGTTTTCAGCTCATGCGAAATGTTTTGAAAAAACCATTTTTGCGATTCATGTGCAGTCTCAACATAACCGCCGAGTTTACGTCCGAAAAGGCAAATCAAGACAGTTAACACTGCGAGCACAGCAAAAAATACGGCGTTAAGATAAGTCGCATACTGCATGACAGCTCCGACATCCACATAGAGAATGTAAGAAAAGGCGTTTTCATATTCATCGGCTTCAACCTGAGTTATTCGGAAAACAAAACGGCTGCCGCCGATTCTGAGGGTATGAAATTCATCTGAGGCGGGTTTTTCGTTCAAACAGTGATTTTTCAGCAGGTATTCGGCTTTTGAGAGGTGGTCTGAAGGAGAAAGCTCGCCCTCAATTTCAAGATACCGTACGCTCGGCGTTAGAAAATGCTCGTCCGCATTATCCTGCGCGTTTGCGGTGTCGATATAGGGAAACGGTTCACTGCTGTCCTCCTCCGAGAGTATCGCTTTTTTTGCCTCGGCAGTCAAATACTGCGGAATAAAGATATTGACAACAGCGAGAAGTGACGCAAATACAAGCAGCATCGTGCCGAGAACGGAAAGCGTTATTTTTCTTTTTATGTTCTTCATTTTCCGTCTCCCTTTGTGTGTAATCGGTAGCCGTAGCCCCAGACCGTTTCGATCAGTACATCGCTGTCTGCCGAGGTAAGCTTACTGCGAATCCTGCGCAGTGTTTCATCGGTTACTCTTGTTTCCACATCGTCGTTATATCCCCAGATATGTTCGAGTAGCTCGTCGCGTGAAAATGCCTTACCGTTGCCGTGCATTAAAAACAGGAGCATTTTCAATTCATTCGGAGAGAAGGCGAGGGGCTTTCCCTTACAGAAAAGCTTCTTCTCGTCACCCGAAAAGTGTAAGTCGCCGACGGTAATGTCTTTGTCCATGGCGTCTGCGCCCCGTCGCTCCATTTCAACACGGCGGAGAAGCGCTTTAACGCGCATTAAAAGAACCGTAGGACGAAAAGGTTTGGTCAGATAGTCGTCTCCGCCCTGAAGAATTCCGTTAACATAGTCATATTCGGTATCCTTTGCCGTGAGCAGAATAATCGGAACCTTATCCTTCTCGCGGATGAGACGACAGCAGGTCAGTCCGTCCGTGCCGGGCATCATTATGTCAAGAATAACAAGATCGGCACGTCTTTTGAAAAACGCACTTAAAAGCGCGTCTCCGTTTTCGAACGCGCACACTTCATATCCGTCATTTTCAAGAAAGCTGTAAAGCGTTTCTCTTATGTTTTTTTCATCCTCTGCGATGTATATAAGCTGTTTCATGATCCCTCCGTAGAAATTCAGAGCCGTTCCGCTCGGAAACGGCTCTATATTTGTGGATTATCTGCGCATTTTTCGCAGAGCGAAGAGTTACACACCGTGATTAAAAGGCCATATCCGGGTCATTTGCCGCAACCTTTACATCATACTCATCGCTGACGCGATCCCAAAGCTCAGTATTTCTTTCAAGAACCTCTGTAATTTTGTCATTGATACCATCTATCTCGTCATAAAGCTTGTCGGCATTTTCATCGGTCATGCGTGCGTATACGGCGTCAATCTGTTTCTCATATTTTGCAAGCTCGTCAAGGTCGGCAAGAAGAAGCGCTCTTTCCTTTTCGCTCAGAGTGTCGAGATTTCTGACAAACGTTTCATACGAATAATCTTCCTCGCAAAGGTCGTTGAAATCGGCCTCGTTCAGTTCAAAGGTCATATCCGTTTCATTTGCGGCGATCTGTTCGTCGTACTCATCATAAACGCGATCCCAAAGCTTTGTATTATTTTCGAGGACTGATGTAATTTTACTCTCGATACCGTCAATCTCATTGTAAAGCTTGTCGGCGTTATCGTCTGTCATGCGTGCATAGATGTCGTCAATTTGCTTTTCGAATTCTTCAAGACGGTTAAGGTCGTCGATAAGAGTTGCTTTTTCCTTCTCGGTCAGCGAACTCATATTCTTAACAAAGCTCTCCATTGAAGGTGAATTGCAGTTGTCGGATGAACTTGCACAAACGATTTCGGGCATTGTCTCAATCTTATCTTTCTCTCTGCCTTTCGGAGAAGCGGCGACCGCCGAAACGGTAACAGCGCTCAATGCAAGAATAAGTGCCGCTGCGATTGCAATAATGTTTTTTTTGTTTTTCATAATAAGTGCTCCTTTGAATTGATTTGCGGATTTCCTTTCCGCAACATAAGCATAGCAAAAAAGAAAGCCTTATTCACCGAAAAAACGGTTGAAAGTTGTCACAAATTTGTAAGAGTCAAAAAAGCACGGCATAAAAATATATAAACGGTTTCCGACACGGTCAGCAGGCGTTACGCAGGCGCCACCGTAAATTCTACGGTCTTTTTGGCTTCTTTTGATTTTAGTCTGTACCCCTTTGTTTTATAGCTGACTGTCAAGCGATAGGTTCCCTCTTCAAGAGGCATGGGAACAGGTTCTGAGTAAACGGCTCTTTGCCGGAAAAGAACCTGAATATCCGTTGATTCTCCCGGATTAAGCTTTGACATATAAACAAAATCATTATCGTCAAGCATCTGATCAAACGGGATTTCTACCCACTGATCGTCCTTTTTCATTTCAACGGACTCTACGAGAATATTGAGGTCAAGCATTTTTCCCGTTTTGTTTTCAAATATAAATACAGCGGATGTGTCGCCGGCTTTTATTCCTTTTTCGGGCGTTATGGTTGCTTTAGACATATCTCCCGGAATGAAAAAAGAAATAATGATTAAAAAAATCGTTGTTATTTTAGTCATTGTCTGATCCTCCTGTATACAGTATTAAATTATTTTGTCGGAAACCGTTTTTGACATTTTATATTATTCAATAGAATTTCGCAGCAGTCTATTAACATTTACATAGGAAAAGCAACGGCAATTGTTGTTCCGATATCGGAGCTGTCCTCAACCCGAACCTCACCGCCGTGCAAGGCGGCAATCTCCCAGACAAGCGACAGCCCGAGTCCTACGCCTCCGTATTCCCGGCTTCGTGATTTGTCAACACGGAAAAAGGGCTGGAAAATACTTTCCCGGTATTGCTCGGGTATTCCGTGCCCTGTATCAGATATACGGATAACAAGATGCGTTCCCTCTTTTGACGTTTTAACATTCACTGTTCCGTTCGGGCGATTGTACCGTATGGCATTCTCGGTCAGATTAAAAATCAGCCGATATATCAGCGTATCGCTGCCGGTCATAATACCGTTTCCGCAAAATTCGAGAGCAATACCGTTTTTGTCCGCCAGCGGAGAAAGATCGGCAAAAATTTCCTCAACCATGGGAGCTATCTCTATTTGGTCGGTACACGGCACCGTGCGAAGCTCGCTCATCTCAAGAAGAGTTTTCGTCATTTGAGACATTCGTTCAGTCTGTTCACGCAGCAGGCAAAGAAAGTCCGCCGTTTCCGGCAGCACATCGGGATGCTCTGCGGAAAAAAGATCAAGCTGAGCCTGCATAAGCGCAAGCGGAGTGCGAAGCTCATGGGCTGCATTTCCGGTGAACTGCCGTTGAGCTGTAAAGCCCTCGTCAAGACGGTCGAGCATACTGTTGAATGATATGCTGAATTGTCTAAACTCCGGAAGGACTTCTTCGGTTATTTTCATATCATTCAGGTTATTCATCTGAACTTTTTCAACTTGAGACGCAAAGGTTCGCAAGGGTTTCAGTGAACGGCCGCTGAAAAAATATGCCAATACACCGCCGATAAGAGTTACCGCTGCCGTAATGCACCAGTTAGTAGCGATAAAGGAATCCTGCACACCGTGTATAACAATCGTCAGATCTTTATCCGTTTTTTTCTGTTCCGGATCAAAGAAACCGGGTTCTCCGGCGTCTGTGTTGCTGTATGCAGAAACATAGGAACCGATGGAATCCATATAATGTCTGCCGGAAAAGCTTAAAAGGCAGTTCATGGTAACGCAGGTCACGCCGATTAAGACGGCGGTCATCAAAGTGATGCGCCATTGCAAAGAAAGCTTCCTCATAAGATGTTGTCCTCCATAACATATCCTTCACCGATACGGTTGCGAATAGGGTCATACCCGAGAGCGGCACGTAATTTTTTGCGCAGAGCGGAAATATGTACCCGAATCGAATTACTGAAATTGTCCACGCTGTTATCCCAAACATGGTCAATAAGTTCTTCCTGACTTACAGGACGTCCACGGTTAAGCAACAGGTATTCAAGAATTGCCGACTCTTTTCGGGTGAGAGTCAGTTTAAGCCCGGCGGCAGAGGCTGTGCGTGATTTGGTGTCAAAAGAAATATCTCCGCATGTAAGAACCACGTCGTTTTGCGTGAACTGTCGCCGTGTCAGGCTGCGTATTCTTGCCTCTAACTCTTCTAAATGAAAGGGCTTTGATAAATAGTCATTTGCTCCGGAATCAAGTCCGTCCACTTTATCGGCTACTTCACTGCGTGCGGAAAGAATCAGAACCTTTGTGTCTCTGTCTGTTTGACGAAGCTTGCGCAACACGGTCATGCCGTCCGTGCCCGGCAGATTTAAGTCAAGCAGTACAAGGTCATAGCTCTCAATGCTGAGAAGCTCAATCGCTTCATTTCCGTCATAGCAAGAATCTACACTGTAATCAAGACGGCGCAGACTGCGTACAATTGTTTCGCACAGCACCTTCTCGTCTTCAACAACTAAAATATGCATAAAATCCTCCTCGTTTTTCACTTTTCATCTTATTTAACGATTTTATTATATCATACAAACATAAGATTTTTGTTAAGTTTTTATTCTTAACGCAGATTTTATATACTCGGTGCTATAATGAGGGCACAAAAGAAAGGGGTGACCTCATTGATTCGATCAAAAAAAGCCTTGCTTCAAATTGCATTGCTTATCGGTGCAGCGGCAATGATTTGTTTCGGAGCCCTGCGCGGCGAGGCGGACACCGTGCTTAGCAAGGCGATCAGACTGTGTTTGGAGTGTGTCGGAATTGGATAGAAAGAAACCTGATATTAAGAAAAAAGGCATATCACAGATTTTGTCACGCTTTCGTAGTTTGATACAAGCGGCAGCGACACTTCTAACCAACATCCACCTGCCAAATTTTTTAAAGGGCGGAATTTATCAAGGAAAAGGAAAAGCAGTTTGCGTCCCCGGACTGAATTGCTATTCCTGCCCGGCGGCATCGGGAGCTTGCCCGATAGGCTCGTTTCAAGCGGTGGTTGGGTCGTCAAAATTTGCTTTTTCGTATTATATTACGGGATTTCTTATTCTGCTGGGCGTGTTGCTGGGACGATTCATCTGCGGTTTCCTGTGCCCGTTTGGCTGGTTTCAGGAGTTGCTGCACAAAATCCCGACACGAAAAATTTCCACAAAGAAGCTGAAAGGGCTTACCTACATAAAATATGCCGTTTTACTCATAACGGTAGTTTTACTGCCCGCCCTTGCAGTCAATGACATCGGAATGGGGGATCCGTTCTTCTGCAAATACATTTGCCCGCAGGGGGTTCTCGAGGGAGCAATACCTCTTGCTGCCGTCGATTCCGGACTCCGTGCCGCATTAGGGTCATTGTTCTCATGGAAGCTCGGCGTCCTTATTGTTACGATCGTGCTGAGTGTGCTGTTCTACCGTCCGTTCTGCAAATGGCTGTGTCCGCTGGGTGCATTTTATGCGTTGCTTAACAAAGTATCATTTCTCGGAATGAAGGTTGATAAGAACAAGTGTGTCTCATGCGGAAAATGTGCAAAGGCATGCAAAATGGATGTAGATGTTACCAAAAGCCCTGATCATACCGAATGTATTCGCTGCGGTATGTGTGTGCGTGCCTGCCCCACGGATGCAGTTAAATTCCGTTACGGATTTTGTAATGGGAAAGATAATATATGCTCGGGAAAAAGTTTGAAAAAACAAAAAATATCAAATAAAGATAAGGAGTAATTGCTTATGAAAACAAAAAAATTTATGGCCGTACTTATTTCGTTCCTGCTGATTCTCAGCCTTGCCGCCTGCGGTATGTCAAAAGACAGCAAGAAGAATGAAGGAAACAAGGACACCGAGATCGCATCATTACTGACAGCGGATCCGAAAACAAAGGACGAGGCATCCGAACTGCACCAAAAACTGATGGCGCAGGAAACGGCGATTCTGTCCGAAAACAACGCTCTCTGGGAAAAGGTATTCATGTCTGCCGACAAAGGAATGGCAATGATCGAGGACGGAGGCAACTACGGTGAATTCTTGCTTAAAACAATTGAAGGCGCAAAAGATCAGTTTACTGCCGATGAACTTAAAATTCTCAAAGACGGAGCAGCACAGATACAAGAAATCGAGGGTAAGCTGACTGTTCTTGAACAGAAATTCCCGGGCTGCGGAAAGAAACCGTCCGAAGGCGATATGAGCGTTCCGGCGGAAAACGGAAAGCCCAAGGAAAACAGTGACCTGATGAAATTCCCTTCATTCGAGGGTAAGGACCTTGATGGAAAAGAAGTGAAAAGCAGCACGCTGTTTGCCGGTAATACAGTCACAGTGGTAAACTTCTGGTTTACGACCTGCAGCCCCTGTGTCGGTGAAATTCCCGAGCTTGAGGCACTGAACAAAAAGCTCTCCGAAAAAGGCGGAGAGGTAGTCGGTATAAATTCCTTTACACTGGACGGCGATAAAACTGCGATTTCGGAAGCAAAGGATGTTCTGATGAAGAAAGGTGCAACATACAAAAATATCTGGTTTGATTCAAAGAGTGAAGCCGGAAAATTCACTTCGGGGCTGTATTCCTATCCGACGACATATGTGGTCGATAAAAACGGCAACATCGTAGGCGATCCGATCGTAGGCCCCATCACGGGTAAAAAGCAAATGGAGAAGTTGAATAAGCTTATTGACCAAGCTTTGGCGAGCAGCAAGATTTAAGTCGATTTAACATGGTTTATACACGCCCTCCGGGGAAATTTCAGAGGGCGTACAATAGAAAACAGTATGGTTTGCCGAAACTCACTTTTGAGCTTTGCGCTTTGCATCGTTCATTACTCTTTTTCAAAGTCTGCAGGAAAGAGCCTTCGGGACAGCAACTTTTCGTGCCGCCTGACGGTTTCTCACCCGAAAGAAGCTCAGGAATTCCTCAGTCGCTTGATTGTTGCGAGGCGGAAGACACGCAAGGTTCATACCGGATTTTAACCTTACCGAAATATAAACTAAATATCCCCTTAGGAGCTTTAAAAGTCTTCTAAGGGGATTAGTTTTTATTTCTGCGGACAATGGTTTGTCGCAACAATGTTTATTCCTGTGTCACAGATGTTTTCAATAAGAACATCGCCGAGCTTAACGGGTGCCTTAACTTCAACATCGGCAATTGCTTTCATGCAGTCCATGATTTTCTCTTTCGGGAGAGCACCTTTCGACTTGCACGGAACAACGTTATGAATTCCGCCGCTTACCTTGACTGTCGTTGCAAGGCTTCTGACCGGGTGAGTACATTCTGTTCTCGCGTATGCGTCTCCGCGCTTGCAGGTGTTGCCTGTTACGGAAACGACCTCGCCGCTGTCATTCAGCTCGACTGTAATTCCACAGCCCATAGGGCATGAAACGCAAATAATATTCTTCTGCATAAATCAACCCTCCACCGAAATTTCAATTACACCGTCGTGTTCAAAGCTTTTGAGAACGTCATTTTTAATAACAACGTTTTCCATCTCGCCGGGAGCAAGTCTCGGCTTCTTGCGGCTGAGTATTTCCTCGCCGTTATATTTAACGACGATTTTTGCATTTTTATAGGTCTGACCGACTCGGAAGAAGAGCTTAACGTCATTCTCGTTTTTAATATCCACTTTCTGCGGAACAATGTAGCGAACTCCGTTGACTCCCTTGGTTTTTACATATTCATGGCTGCTTGTCTGACCGAGGACATATCTTGCCGCACCCTCGCCGGCAGTCTGGCTTTCAAGAGTAACGTAGTCAACAAGGTCGTGAACGTGGAGAACGTTGCCGCAGGCAAAAACACCCTTGTGAGAGGTCTCTCTGAACTCATTTACGACTGCACCGTTTGTAACGGGATCAAGCTCAATGCCGACAGCTCTTGTAAGCTCGTTCTCCGGAATAAGACCGACCGAAAGCATGAGCGTGTCGCACTCTATGTACTGTTCCGTACCCTTGATAGGACGGCGGTTTTCGTCAACGTCGGCAATCGTAACGCCCTCGACTCTGTCTTTGCCGTGAACCTCGATAACGGTACAGCTCAGACGAAGCGGAATGTTGAAATCGTCAAGGCACTGAACAATGTTTCTTGTCAGTCCGCTTGAATAAGGCATAAGCTCGCACACGACCTTAACCTCGGCACCCTCAAGAGTCATACGCCTTGCCATGATAAGACCGATATCTCCCGAACCGAGGATAACAACTTTTTTGCCCGGCATGTAACCGTCTATGTTAACATATTTCTGCGCCGTGCCTGCTGTCATAACGCCCGAAGCTCTTGTTCCGGCAATGTTCAGCGCACCTCTCGGACGCTCACGGCAGCCCATTGCAAGGATAATTGCCTTCGCCTGAATTTCAAGCAGACCGTCCTCCTTGTTGACCGCATAAACAATGTTACCGTCCGTTATTTCAAGTGCCATTGTATCGGTTTTGTATTCAATTCCTTTTTCGTTTACAAGCTGAATGAATCTGTCGGCATATTCGGGGCCTGAAAGCTCCTCACCGAAATAATGAAGTCCGAAGCCCGTATGTATGCACTGCTCAAGAATTCCGCCGAGGGTCTCGGCTCTCTCAAGTACAAGAATGCTGTCGACGCCGCATTCCTTTGCTTTGATTGCGGCTGCCATTCCGGCAGGACCGCCGCCGATTACAACTATATCATAATTAAGCATAATTCCCGCCTCACTTTGTTCTGTCATAGAGAATTTTCGACTCGCCGCCGAATTTTGTAATTTCATTGATTTCTACGCCAAGCTCACGGGCGAGCAGTTCGACTACCTTTGAACCGCAGAAGCCGCCCTGACAGCGACCCATGCCCGCTCTCGTTCTGCGCTTAACTCCGTCAACGTCTCGTGCACCAGCCGGAGCATGAATTGCGTCGAGAATTTCGCCCTCAGTGACTGTCTCGCAGCGGCAAATAATTCTGCCGTAAGCGGGGTTTTTCTTAACAAGCGCCTTGCGCTCTTCATTGCTCATGTTTCTGAAGCGCACGGGAGCCTTGCGCTCGGGAATAAAGCTATTTTTTTCCTCCGCGCCGATTGCCTTTGCTACTGTTTGTCCGACATATTCAGCAATAGCGGGAGCGGCAGAAAGGCCCGGAGATTCAATACCTGCAACGTTAAAGAAACGGTCGTTCTTTTTGCTCGGCTCAATGATAAAATCATCATTGACACCGTGTGCCCTGAGACCTGCGAAGGAGGTAATGACCGCTCTTGTGGAAACCGACGGAACGGATTTCTGAGCAGCATTGAGAACGTCGGCAAGCTCACTCGCCGTTGTTGAAACGTCCTCCTTGTCCTCAATATCAAGTGCACTCGGACCGATGAGCAGATTGCCGTCAACCGTCGGGGTGACAAGAACTCCCTTGCCCATCTTGGACGGGCACTGGAATATTGTATGCTTTGCGAGTGAACCGACCGACTTGTCGCAGAGCATATATTCGCCCTTTCTCGGGATAATTTTTATTGAATCGTCGCCTATAAGTGTAGCAATTTCGTCGCTGTAAACACCTGCGGCGTTGATTATATATTTTGCGCCGATTGATTTTTCACCGTCAACAAGGGTGAATCCGTTGCCGTCAAAATCAATCTTATCAACCTTAAAGTTACGAATGAAATCAGTACCGTTTATAACGGCATTTTCCGTTGCCGCAACCGTCAGCTCATAGGGGCAGACAATACCCGCCGTCGGTGCCCAAAGAGCCGCTTTAGCCTCGTCGCTGATATTCGGCTCAGCCTCGCGGAGCTTGTCCGCATCATAGATTTCAAGGTTTGGAACACCGTTTGCCTTTCCTCTTTCAAGAAGAACGTTTAAGGTTTCTGTTTCTTCGTCTGAGAAAGCAACAACAAGCGAACCTATATTTTTGAAAGGAACGTTCAGCGTTTTGCAAATCTCCGGCATAAGCTCGGTTCCCCTGACATTGAAGCGCGCTTTAAGCGTGCCGGGCATTGCATCAAAACCCGCGTGAACAATCGCACTGTTTGCTTTTGAAGTTCCCATTGCCACATCGTTGCATTTTTCAACAAGGGCAACGCTGATATCATAGCGGCTGAGCTCTCTTGCGATGAGCGAACCGATGACACCTGCGCCCACAACGGCAACATCGTAATTCATTGATAAACCCCCATATACAATCATGATATTTTGTATTATAGCATATTATTACGCATAAAACAACCGAACTTGAAAGATTGTAATTCAAAATAAACATTTTTGACGAAAGAGCTAAAATATTTTGGAAAAACTACAATTTGGGAATCGATTTATAAAATAATAGCCGCGGTATATAATTCTTAAACGGAGCAAAAAAGAAAAACGACAAACCTTTTTAGGATTTGCCGAATTTGAAGCCTCTTTTATATATAAGTCGCAGGTATATTTCACTCGTTCCGTGAGAACGAAATTCATAGAAAAAGAAAAAGACCAAGTCTGTATGACTTGATCTTTTTCTTGGCGGAGAAGGGGAGACTCGAACTCCCGCGCCGGTTACCCGACCTACGCCCTTAGCAGGGGCGCCTCGTCACCAACTTGAGTACTTCTCCATTGGTAACAAAACAGTTACTATTTTGTTGTTGCAGGACCTCCGAAATCGGAAGTCCTGCAAAGTGGCGGAGAGAGTGGGATTCGAACCCACGGTATGTTGCCATACGACGGTTTTCAAGACCGTTCCGTTATAACCACTTCGGTATCTCTCCTAATGCTCGGATATTCTATCATAAATTGCCGTTAATGTCAATATAAAAATCAAAATTAGTATAGACTTTTTTCTTTCTATAATATATAATTTATCCGTAATTTATATAAACGAGGGATTTTTAATGCTTACGGTTGAAGAAAAAAGAACTGCCGCCGATGTTATCGCATTGATTGCGTCGACGGTTAACGGCTTTGCTCTGCCGGTGAACGAGATCACCGACTGGCAGGGGATAATTGACTTCGCAAAGAAGCAGAGCGTACTTAATCTTGTTGCCTATGCCGCAGAGTCGCTTAAAATCAAACCGGATGAACGCACAATGAGATTTCTCGATGAATTTCGTATGCAAAAGATGGTCGTGGAGGCTCAACAGGAGCTTGCCGCTTGTGACGCTTGCCAAAAGCTTGATAAAATGGGTGTTCGTCATATGCTCCTCAAAGGCTCGGTGATGAAAAATTTTTATCCCTCTCCCGATATGCGGACAATGGGTGATATTGATATTCTTGTTGATGCAGCCCGCTGTGATGATGTTGTTAAAGCCTTCATGGCCGACGGATTTGAATTTGCCGGCGAAGGCAACTTGCACTCTAATGTAAAAAGAGGCAACGTATATATTGAATTTCATCGCTCAATGGTGGATAGCTGCCATGAGACGCTGTCGGCTTACTACGGGGACGGCTTCCGCTTGCCGCACAAGAGCGAAGGCAGTGAATACGAATACAAGCTCACAGACGAGGATTTTTATGTTTTTCTTGTCGCTCATATTGCAAAGCATTATCGCTACGGCGGAACGGGAATTCGATCCCTGCTCGATTTGTATATTTATGAAAAGTCTCTGCCGTCGCTCGATTTTGACTATATAAACGGCGAGCTTGAAAAAATCGGCCTGCTTGTTTTTTACAACAAAATCAGAAAGATTACATATGATTGGTATTCGGGCGGCTTTGACGGAGATTTTGATATCATGTCGGAATATATAGTGTCCGGCGGAGTTTACGGCATTGACGGAATATCAATGCAAAACAGTTTTATTTTAGATAATATTGACGAAGATATTCATTCAAAAAAAATAAAAAATATTTTCGGAATAATTTTTCTTAATTATGATGAGATGAAAATTCGTTATCCGGTTTTGAAGAATAAAAAATTTCTTTTGCCTTTGCTTTGGATTGTCAGGTTTTTTGACACCATAATACATAATCCCAACAATGCAAAGGGCAGATTTAATGACTCGAAAAAGATAATGAATATCGACGACAACATGGTGGAAGTTCAAAGAATTTCGGGAATAAAAAAGCTGTAATTTTAAAGAGGTAGTTTGTTTTGGTAGGTCTCGGCACAATCATAAATTCTGCGGCAATAATTGTCGGCGGAGTGTTCGGTCATTTGTTCGGCAAAATTCTTAACGAAAGAATTCAGGATTCGCTGCAAAAAGCGAGCGGTATATGCGTACTTTTTATCGGAATTGCAGGAGCGATGGAGGGTATGCTCAAGCTCTCCGGCTCGTCGCTTTCGGCAGGACGTTCAATGCTTATTGTTACAAGTCTTGCTCTCGGAGCTTTGGTCGGTGAGATTCTTAATATTGAGCACGGCTTTGAGCGTTTCGGCGAATGGCTGAAAGTTAAGACAGGAAATGCAAAGGACAAAAGCTTTGTTGAAGGCTTTGTGACCGCTTCGCTGACGGTTTGCATAGGCGCAATGGCGGTGGTCGGTTCAATTAAGGACGGGATTTCCGGCGATTATTCAATACTTGTTACCAAAGCGATACTTGATTTGATTATTATCACGGTTATGACCTGCTCCCTTGGAAAGGGCTGTGCGTTTTCGGCAATACCTGTTGCTGTTTTTCAAGGATTGATTACCGCACTTGCAAGGCTTATTAAGCCGCTGATGACGGACGGCGCGTTGGCAAATCTTTCTCTCATCGGCTCGATTTTGATTTTCTGCGTTGGAGTTAATCTTGTATGGGATAAAAGAATCAAGGTTGCAAATCTGCTTCCGTCGCTTGTCTTCGCCGTTGCAATAGCATTTCTACCGTTTAATTTATAATAATTTACGATGTAAATATATAATAGCTTGCCTCTTCTTGATTAAATCAAGGGGAGGCAAGAAAATTTCTGCCTAAAAGCAAATTAAATTGTAGCTCCTCGGTGCAATGTGGGCACAACGGCTAAAGATTTAATAAAACGTTTATACGGATGCGGATTGCGTTTTGCAAAAGCTTTAAAGCTTTTTTAAAATATTGCTTCTGAATATAGAATTATGCAATTCTGTCAAAAAAATGTAAAAGCTATTGATTTTTATGGCAAAATAAGTTATAAAATATTTGAGGGTGAGGACATTGCCCCAAATAAAACAGGAGGAGAATTTCTATGAAAAAAATACTCAGTGTTGTACTTGCGGTTGTTATGATGTTTTCGGTTTCAATAATCGCATTTGCAGAAAAAGGCTCATCAATCGAGCTTGACAAAGAGTACACGGTTACTCTCAAAAACGATACGGTGAACTACACGTTTACCGCACCCGAGGACGGAGCATATCGCCTCAGCGCATCAATTAAGTTCAAAGAAAAAGATTTCGGCATCGCATCTGTTGTTGTCGGAAACGAGGAAAAAATCTTTTCTTCGATACATCTTTATTTTATGGATGTTTCGGAAGAGGAAGACATTTTGGATTTTTCAAATTTTGAAGATGATGATATTTTCATGGCAAAAAAAGACAGCGATTTGGATGTTTCCGTTGAAATAGGCTTGCCGGATTCTGAAGAGAATATCACATTTACCGAAACAACCGTTACCTTCAAAATCACGAGAGTACAGGATCTCAAGGAGATCAAAATAGGCGAATCCTATAAGGCAAACGGCACCGAATACTTTATTTTTAAGCCGACTGAGGACGGAGTTTGCGATATCTGGTCTTATGAGTGCCCGAATATTTCGGTTATGGATACGTACGGAAATATGTACTACGGCTCTATTGACACCGACGGATTCCCGGCAGATGTACCCTTTGAATATAAGGCCGGAGAGCTTTACGGCATATATGTAGAAGGCAGCTATGATGAGAACGATAAGCCGGTTGATTCCGTATTTCATGTGGTTGACGGCAAAACGATTTCTCCCGATGTAATTGAACTTGACGATATCACTGTTATTAAACGTACAAGCGAGAACGTTTATCCCGAGGTTTATCCGATAGGCTCTATGTTCAACTACGACAGACTTGAGGTTTCCGTCGGCAATGAAAGAATTGCGACTGCCGAATATAATCCGGAGACGGGTTCAATCACCGTTTACGGCAAGCATTACGGAAAAACAACGCTTACGGTAACCGAGCCGATTTCAGGCACAACGGCTGAGGTTGAAGTTGAAGTTATTTCGAGAACAACAAACTTCTTCAGAAATGTTTTTGAGTTTATCAAGGGTATTTTTGATTTCATCTTCGGAAGATAAGGCTATTTGATCTTAGAATCAGCAAACAGATAAAAGTCATTCTGCCGCAGGCAGGGTGACTTTTTTCGGCTTCAGTTATTATATATTATTCTAAAAATAAGAATATCCGCCGAATACGGCAGATGAAAGGAATTTCATTGCAGAGTTGACGGAATATCGAACGTTTATCAGTCTCGGAAAAACCGAGTGAAAGCTTTATGAAATTGCGAATTTTCGGAAAACAGATACGGCGTACACTAATGAGTTATAAACCCGGCTTGCGTGCTCCATGTGGTGAGACGATAATAAAAAATGCACCCCGAAATACAATCATGTGCTTCGGGGTGCTGCTTTATCTTGATAGCTGTTTATAAGGCGAACAGATTTGCTTTGCCTTGCAAAAAGTCAATGTTGGGTGGATAAACCGCCGGATTATTTCTCGCTCTGCATCTTCAACGCTGCCTCAATGAAGCCCTTGAAGAGCGGGTGAGCCTTATTCGGTCTGGACTTGAATTCGGGGTGGTACTGAACACCGACGAAAAACGGACGGTCGGAAAGCTCGACAGTCTCAACAAGTCTGCCGTCGGGGGACTTGCCGGAAAGGACAAGACCGTTTTCGGTGAGTATATCGCGATAATCGTTGTTGAATTCATAACGATGGCGGTGTCTCTCGGAAATTTCATTTGAGCCGTAGCAACGCTCCATGGTTGTGCCCTCGGCAATTACGCAGGGATATGCGCCGAGACGGAGTGTGCCGCCCTTGTCAATGTTTTCGCTTTGACCGGGCATGAAGTCAATAACCTTATTTTTGCATATTTCATCAAATTCGCCCGAATGTGCGTCTGAAATTCCGCAGACGTTTCTTGCGTATTCGATAACGGCAATCTGCATACCGAGACAAATTCCGAAATACGGTACGTTGTTCTCTCTTGCGTACTTTGCGGCAAGGATCATACCTTCGATTCCTCTGCCGCCGAATCCGCCGGGAACAATGATTCCGTCAAGGTCTTTGAGCATATCCTCATAGGTTTCCTTGGTGAGCTGCTCGGAATCTATCCAATTTATGTCAATATGCGTGTCGAGCGTATAGCCTGCATGGCGCATTGCTTCGGCAACGGAGAGATAAGCATCATGCAACTGAACGTATTTGCCGACAAGTCCGATATGTACGGTGTTTCTGCGATTCTTGATCCTTTCGACAAGGCTTGTCCACTCTGAGAGATTCGGGGCGGGAGCGTCGATATTGAGCTCGCGGCAAACAACGGAGGAAAAGTTTGCCTTTTCAAGCATGAGCGGTGCTTCATAAAGATAAGGAAGTGTGATATTCTCGATTACGCAATCGGGTTTAACGTTACAGAACATGGAAATCTTCTTGAAAATCGATTCTTCAAGCGGCTCATCGCAGCGAAGAACAATGATGTCGGGACGGATTCCCATTCCCTGAAGCTCCTTGACGGAGTGCTGAGTTGGCTTTGATTTATGTTCGTCCGAACCGCGGAGGAACGGAACAAGTGTAACATGAATGAAAAGACTGTTTTCCTTGCCGACTTCAAGAGAAATCTGTCTTACCGCCTCAAGAAACGGCTGGCTCTCGATATCGCCGATTGTGCCGCCGATCTCGGTGATAACCACATCTGCGTCAGTCTTTTTACCGACACGGTAAACAAAGTCCTTGATCTCGTTGGTGATATGGGGAATTACCTGAACCGTTGAGCCGAGGTATTCGCCGCGTCGCTCCTTGTTGAGCACGTTCCAGTAGACCTTACCTGTTGTGAGGTTTGAATACTTGTTAAGGTTTTCATCAATAAATCTCTCGTAATGACCGAGGTCAAGGTCGGTCTCTGCGCCGTCCTCCGTGACGTAAACCTCACCGTGCTGGTACGGGCTCATTGTACCCGGATCAACGTTAATGTAGGGGTCGAGCTTCTGCGCGGCAACCTTGAGTCCTCTTGCCTTGAGAAGTCGTCCGAGCGAAGCCGCCGTGATTCCCTTGCCGAGGCCGGAAACAACGCCGCCTGTTACAAAGATGTATTTTGTCATAAATGTCCCTCCGTTTATTTATAAGTCAAAATTATATTTTCCGCTATTTTTCGCCGTGTAACGCATCTGTCCATCGCTTGCTTTTCAATGTATCTGTGCGCCTCCGGCTCTGTCATTTTAAGCTGTTCTATCAAAAGGCATTTTGCCCTGTTTACTATTCGGATTTCTTCGATTTTTTCTTCGACCGAGGCGTTTTTCTTTTCCATTATCCTCAGTCGCTCTCTCGTTGAGCAAAGCATCTGAACGGATTGCATTATCATAGACGGCGAGGTGGGCTTGGATATTGTCAGAACACCGTATTGCATTACCTTTGACGTGATATCGGAATAATGCTCCGCCTTGACGAAAAGTAAGACACCTGCGCTGCTCTTTTGGCAGATATCAAGCGCAAGTTTCGTTCCGAATTCGTCACGAAGCGGCGAGTTGATAATTACAATATCAAACTCGCGTTCAAGCAACTTTCGCCTTGCCTGCGCAACGTCGGACGCCGTTTCAATCGGCTCAAACATTTTTTCGGGGAGCATATCAAGCATCGGTCGAACGAATTTGTCCGACGATGAAACTATCAGAACTTTGTAGGAATGTTGTGCAAAATCCATTCGGCTCCCCTCCTTTTGTCTGTTTTAAGGCAATACCGCACATTTTGGTGTGCAAATTGCGCTTTACTTACAATAATTATCTATGATCGACTCGGGCAGATGCGCCTTCACAAATTCGCTTTCTCTTGCTGCCTTGCCGGCGCTGAAAATGTCGCTCGGCAGGGTTTTGAATTTTTTGGTGACATCCTCCGGTGCATTAAAAAGATTTATGTCCGCCATTTCGGGAAGCTCTGTTTTATTTTTTATGCCGTCAAGACCCGCATAAATCAGCAGGGCAAAGGCGAGATACGGATTACACATCGGGTCGGGTGAACGAAGCTCGGCTCTCTTGTATTCTCCGTCTGCGGCAGGAATACGGACAAGCTGTGAACGGTTCTCACTTGACCATGAAATATATCTTGGAGCTTTGTTGTTTCCGAAACGCTTAAACGAATCCGATGTTGTGTTAAGAAAAGCGGTTATCTCGCAGATATGTCCGAGAATTCCTGCGATAACATACGGCATGATGTCATCTCCGTCCTCGGATTTTGCCGAAAGATTGATGTGCATACCGTTGCCGGGCATTGATTCAAGAGGCTTCGGCGAAAAATCAGCCTTGAGTCCGTTCCTTGCTGCTATTGTGTTGACTACCGCCTTGAATGTAACAGCATTGTCAGCGGCTGTGAGCGGCTCGGAATATCTGAAATCTATCTCGTTCTGACCGGGGCCCTCCTCATGGTGTGAGCTTTCGGGTCTTATGCCCATTCTTTCGAGCGTAAGGCAAACCTCACGGCGCACGTTTTCACCCTTGTCGTCGGGAGCAATGTCCATATATCCGGCGTTGTCATAAGGAGTTTTCGTCGGATTACCGTCCTCATCGCAGGTGAAAAGATAGAATTCCATTTCGGGACCGAAAGCAAAGCTTATTCCCTCGTTTTTTGCGTCTGCAATAGCCTTTTTTAAAATTGCTCTCGTGTCCGAGCCGAAAGGCGTCCCGTCAAGACGGGTAATTGAGCAGAACATTCTGACAACCCTGCCGTGATCGGGTCTCCATGGGAGAACGGCAATGGTTGACGGATCGGGATGAAGAAGCAGATCGGAATGAACGTCACAGCCGAAGCCCGATATTGCCGAAGCGTCAATTGCTATTCCGTAACGAAACGCTTTTTCAAGCTCGTCGGGCATAACGGAAATGTTCTTCTGCTTGCCATAGATATCCGTGAATGCAAGACGAATAAACTTAACATCCTCTTCCTCAATATATTGCATTATTTCATCGGGTGAATATTTCATAACAGTTACCTACCTTTTTCAGTTTGCAACGTACATCTGTTTATATGGTTTTTTGCTGTCGGGGGTTATAACGGTGAATTTTTCGCTCGTCAGCTCGTCTACATCAAAGTTAAAGTATTCGCAATAGTTTTTTATGAACGGCATGATCTCTGCCATGTCATCGGCTGTTGCATCTCTGAGCGTTACCTGATTCGGGAATTTAATCCCTTTGACCGAGCCTCTGAGAATCATTTTGCCTCCGTGCATTCCCGTGCACGGGAAATTGCCGACTGTCGGCTTGCCGTCGGTATTTCTGCCGAGAACAATTATCAGACCGCCTGCCTGATATTCGCCGAGGAAGCTTCCCGTTCTGCCGCCGATAACAATTATCGGTTTTTTGTCACGGTACTCCTTCATATGAATTCCGGCGCGGTAACCTGCGTTGCCCTTGACATAAATTTCGCCGCCTCGCATTGCATATCCTGCCGTGTCTCCGATGCTGCCGTGAATGACTATTTTTCCGTCATTCATTGTGTCTCCGACCGCATCCTGCGCATTGCCGTTGACGGTGATTTGCGCACCGTTGAGGTAAGCGCCGAGTGCATTGCCCGGTATTCCGTCAATCGTGACACTGCCTTTTGCGAGTCCGTCGGCGATGAATCTTTGACCCAGGCAGTTCTCGATTTTGCAATCGTCGTCCGAGCTTTTTATAAGCTTATTGAGGGCTGCATAATCAAGCCCTTTTGCATCTATCAACATATTATATCACACCTTTTATTTCAATTTAAAGTATTTGTAAAAATTTTTTTGCTTTTCGGAAAGCTTTTTACTCTCCGGCGTGTGATATTCCGAGAATTTCAAGCTCCTTCTCGGTTAAGCCTATACCTCTGAGCATAAGACGGTTACCCTTGAGGGCTTCAATGGAGTTAATGCCCATACCTCCCATGATCTCTTTCATTTCACGCTGCCATGCTGTCATAAGGTTGACAAGGTTGCCGCACGCCGTCTCGGGGTCAAGTCTGTCAACAAGCTCCGGAACCTGAGTTGCGATGCCCCAGTTGCATTTACCCGACTGACAGTTACGGCAAAGGTGACAGCCCATTGCAATAAGTGCGGCGGTTGCAATATAGCATGCATCTGCGCCGAGAGCTATTGCCTTGACGACATCTGCGGCGCTTCTGATACTTCCGCCTGCAATGAGAGAAACACTGTTTCTTATGCCCTCATCTCTGAGCCGCTGGTCGACTGCGGCGAGGGCAAGCTCAATCGGAATTCCTACGTTGTCTCGGATTCTTGTCGGCGCGGCTCCGGTACCTCCTCGGAAACCGTCAATTGCAATCATGTCGGCTCCGCTTCGGGCAATTCCGCTTGCTATGGCGGCAATATTGTGAACTGCGGCGACCTTGACTATGATAGGCTTTTGGTAGTTTGTCGCTTCCTTTAAGGAATAAACAAGCTGGCGTAAATCCTCAATCGAATATATATCGTGGTGCGGAGCCGGGGAGATAGCGTCCGAACCTTCGGGAATCATTCGAGTACAGGCAATATCTCCTACGGTTTTTGTTCCGGGAAGATGTCCGCCGATGCCCGGCTTTGCACCCTGTCCCATTTTTATTTCTATAGCCGCACCTGCGTTCAGATAACCCTCGTGAACACCGAAACGACCAGATGCAACCTGAACAACGGTGTTTTCGCCGTAGCAGTAAAAATCCTCATGCAGTCCGCCCTCGCCTGTATTGTAGCAGATTCCGAGAAGCTCGGCGGCCTTGGCGAGGCTTTTGTGAGCGTTGTAGCTGATTGAGCCGTAGCTCATTGCCGAGAACATGACGGGCATTGCCAGCTCAAGCTGAGGCGGAAGCTTCGTATCAAGAGTACCGTCGGGATTTCTTTTAATTTCCGACGGCTTTTTGCCGAGGAAAACCTTTGTTTCCATCGGTTCACGCAACGGGTCAATCGGTGGATTGGTAACCTGCGAAGCATTGATAAGTATTCTGTCCCAGTAGACGGGCAGAGGCTTCGGATTGCCCATTGACGAGAGAAGAACTCCGCCGCTGTCGGCTTGCTTATAGATTTCTTTTATTGTATCGCTTGTCCAGTTTTCATTCTCTCTGAAACAGCAGTCGTTTTTAACGATTTTCAAAGCTCTTGTCGGGCAGTAGGTGACGCATCTGAGACAGTCGACACATTTTGTTTCGTCGCTGATCATTGCTTTAAGGTCGGCATTATAGGAGTGGACGCCGTTTGCACACTGCTTTTCGCAGATTCGGCAGTTTGTACAGCGAGACGGATTCCTTATTATTTCAAAATCCGAGGTAAGATATGACGGGAACATCAGTAAGCACCCTCCTTTACCCTGACTATTATGGGCTCGCCGCCGGCAGGAGAATATATTTCGCCTGCATCCGGAGCCATTGCACGGATCGCAGCTTCCTCACTTGCGATATATACTTTATCGTCTTTTTCTGCGGTAACCATTGAACGCAATTTAAGACGGTCGTTGAGAGCCATAATTCCGCCCTCAAAGCCCAGTATAATGGAGAACGGTCCCGTAATCAAAAGGCTTGAATACATTTTTCTGAGATATGCGTGTTCTTCAGCTTCTTCTTCACTCATTCCTTCGATTGTACTCCAAAACGGAGCGGCAATAACCGAAGCAGTCTCTTCAAGAGAGAGACCCTGACGGCGAAGAAGATAGTCGGCAATATAAGTTATGACCTCGGTATCGGTCTGAAGCGTGCACTTGTATCCGAACATTTCGATATATCGGCGGTTTGCATCGTAGGATGATATTTCACCGTTATGAACAATGGAAAAATCGAGAAGCGAAAACGGGTGAGCACCGCCCCACCAGCCGGGTGTGTTTGTAGGATATCTGCCGTGAGCCGTCCACGAGTATCCCTCGTATTCTTCAAGTCGGTAAAATCTGCCGACGTCCTCGGGAAAGCCTACGGCCTTAAAGCAACCCATATTTTTGCCGCTTGAAAAAACATATGCGCCCTTGATTCGGGTATTGATATCCATAACAGTCCTTGCAACATAGGTGTTTTCGTCAAGCTGAAGCCTTGAAAGAACAGATGCAAACGGCGCAACGAAATAGCGCCAAATATAAGGAACATCGGTTATTTCGGGAATTTTTCTGATGGGCACGGACTCGGCCTTGACAATTTCAAAATTCTCCTTGAGAAAGCGTTCACATTCAACCCTTGAATCATTGTTGTCGAAAAAAATATGAAAAGCATAAAAATCGCGGTATTCGGGATAAATTCCGTAGCCTGCGAAGCCGCCGCCCAATCCGTTGGAACGGTCGTGCATCGGAAGCATACTTTTGATAATATCCTCGCCGGTCATCTTGTTACCGTTCCTCGATATAACCGCCGAAACGGCACAGCCGGACGGAATTCGTATTTCTCCCTCTCGTTTCATGGCAGACCTTCCTTTCTGTAAAGAAAAAGACGCCCATTCCGACAGGGGTCGGCGAGACCCTTGTCGGAATGAACGCCTTTGCTCATTGATACGGCATTTTAACATATTACGCGAATTTTGTCAACGACATTGAGGTTGCAACAAGCCTGCAAACCGACGAAAAAATCACGGATTTTTCGCAGACATTTATTTATATTGACTTTAATATACTTTTATCGGGAGCGGATGTAAAATGAAGAAAATATTTTCACTCGTAATTATTGCGGCTTTGATATCGGCTTGCTGTTCATGTTCACCCGCTAAAAAAGCGGCAAACGTTGATGTGAAAAGCAGCATTTTGACAGAATACAGATCGGTTCTTATCGAAAAGATTTACCGTTACGGCAACGGCAAGCCGGATGAACTGCCGATGTATTCGCTTTTTGATTTTGACGGCGACGGCACAGCCGAGCTGCTTGTTTGGGATATTCGTGTCGCATCAGCCGCTTTTCGTGATATATATGTTTATCGCTATAATTCAATGACGGGCAAAGCGGAGCACATTGGCACAATGATTGATTTTACGGGTCATTCCGTGATGGCGGTATCCCGTGACGGCAACGGGATAGTAATTGCGATCCGTGACGCAGGGAAGCAGGATAAAATCACCGATTACAGACTTATCGGCGGAAGGCTCGCTCCGTTCGTTCTGCTCGAGCGAACCGATGAAACTTCGCAGCAGTGGTACGATAAAACCGTTTCGTCCGAATACAGCGGAGGAGTAACACTTGAAACGGCAAACACATATGATATTCTTGAAAGCAAATTTGACTGATTTTGATTTGCTTCGGCAAGAAAAAAATAAAAATTTTTTTAAAAAAGGGTTGACAAAATATTTTTTTGCGTTATAATGTCGGCATAAAGGCAATGGCGTCTGGGAGCAAAGAAGCTCTCTGACGCCTTTTTTATTGCTTCTTATCGTTTATAGCACGCCGCTTTCGGCGTTGAAACGTCTTGAAATACAAGTGTATGTCTGCGACGTTTCGCCTTGAAATCGACGCACTCTAAGCGATAAACTCAAAGGATTATAGCACGTTATTTCCTGCGTTATGGCGGCTTGAAATACCTAAGTATGTCGACGCCGCCAAGCCTTGGAACTAACGCACTCTAAGCAATAAGAAATAGAATAGACAAGAAACAATGTTTATAGCACGCCGCTTTCGGCGTTAGGTCGGCTTGAAATTGATGTGTGCTAAAGATATATTTACAATACAACAGTATATTTAACGGGGCAACGGCGTCTCATGACAGTATCATGGACTCTCTGCCCCGTTTTTATTTTTTTAATTTAATGTTAAAGGAGTGTTGGTTATGAAAACCGTACCGGAGTATTTCGGAAGTCTTGTTTTTGACGACAGGGTGATGAAAGCTAATTTGTCAACAAGCGTTTACCGTTCGCTTAAGAGAACCATTGACGAGGGCAGAAGCCTTAATCCTGACGTGGCAAACGCAGTCGCAGAAGCAATGAAGGACTGGGCGGTCGCACACGGTGCAACTCATTTCACACACTGGTTCCAGCCGCTTACGGGTATCACGGCTGAGAAGCACGACAGCTTCATCTCTCCCGCTCCCGACGGCAGAGTAATCATGGAATTTTCAGGCAAAGAGCTCATCAAGGGCGAGCCTGACGCATCATCTTTCCCCTCAGGCGGACTTCGTGCAACATTTGAAGCAAGAGGATATACCGCATGGGACCCGACATCATACGCATTTATCAAGGGTAATACCCTTTGCATTCCCACCGCTTTCTGTTCATACGGCGGTGAGGCACTTGACAAGAAAACACCGCTTCTTCGTTCAATGCAGGCTCTTAACAAGCAGGCAATGAGAATCCTCAAGCTCTTCGGCAACGATGATGTAAAGTGCGTTCGCACCTCCGTCGGTCCGGAGCAGGAATATTTCCTTGTTGATAAGGAAATGTACGAGAAGCGCAAGGATTTGAAATTTACCGGCAGAACCCTTTTCGGTGCAAAACCGCCGAAGGGTCAGGAAATGGACGATCACTATTTCGGTGTTATAAAGCCGAGAGTCGCCGAATATATGGCAGACCTTAACGAGGAGCTTTGGAAGCTCGGTATCCTTGCCAAGACAGAGCATAACGAGGTTGCTCCCGCTCAGCATGAGCTTGCTCCGATTTATTCGACAACCAACATTGCTACGGACCACAACCAGATCACAATGGAGATTATGCAGAAGGTTGCCGCAAAGCACGGTCTTGTATGTCTCCTTCACGAGAAGCCGTTCGCAGGTGTAAACGGCAGCGGCAAGCACAACAACTGGTCAATGGCAACCGACACAGGCGTAAACCTCCTTACTCCGGGCGAAACGCCTTACGAGAACGCTCAGTTCCTGCTTTTCCTTTGCGCAGTTATCAAGGCGGTTGACGATTATCAGGATCTTCTTCGTCTTTCCGTTGCAACAGCAGGTAACGACCACAGACTCGGTGCAAATGAAGCACCGCCGGCAGTTGTTTCAATCTTCCTCGGCGATGAGCTTACAGAGGTTCTTGAGGCAATCGAGAGTGACAAGCCGTACAGCGGAGCAGAAAAGACAGTTATGAAGCTCGGCGTTCACGTTCTTCCGAAGTTCTTCAGAGACACAACGGACAGAAACCGTACTTCACCGTTTGCTTTTACTGGCAACAAGTTTGAATTCCGTATGCTCGGCTCGGCAAACAGCATCGCTTGCACAAACATCATGCTTAACGCCGCAGTTGCAGAGAGCCTTAAAATTTATGCAGACCGTCTTGAGGGCGCTGACGATTTTGAGACCGCTCTCCATGACATGATTAAAAAGACCATCAAGGATCACAAGAGAATTATCTTCAACGGCAACGGCTATGACGATGCATGGATCAAAGAGGCTACGGAAAAGAGAGGCCTTCTCAACCTCCGCACAACTCCCGATGCACTCCCGACCTTGCTTGAGAAGAAAAATGTTGATATGCTTACGGCTCACAAGATCTTCTCACCTGCCGAAATCGTATCACGTTACGAGATCACTCTTGAAAACTACTGCAAGACTGTTAACATCGAAGGCAACACAATGGTTGACATGGCAAGGAAAGAAATTATTCCTGCCGTTGAGAAGTATGTTTCCGATATTGCAACAGCTTACAGCGCAAAGAAGAATTCCGTTGCCGGTATTTCCGTAAAGTACGAGGAGGATATGCTCAAGAAGCTTTCCGTTCTTGTTGACGAAATGGATGCGGCAACAAAAGAGCTTGAAATTGCGCTTGTTAAATACAACACGATCAAGGATATCACCGAGGCTTCCGAGGCTATCCGTGATGATGTAATTCCGAAGATGTCCGTTCTTCGTATCGCCTGCGATGAGGCCGAGACGATTACGGCAGAGAGCTACTGGCCGTTCCCGACCTACGGCGATCTCCTCTTCGGCGTAAAATAAACAACTCCTTATTGATTTATCCTTTCTCGGTATCGTGTCCCTTTTGCATCGGCGAAAGGGACAGTCAGATACCAAGACGGTGATCGATAAGAAAAATAAAGACGATAATGTTAAAGGCGTTTGAGTCGGAAGAAGTAATGCAGAGGTTCACTCTCAGAGAGTGCGGAACGGTGAAAGCCGCACAGCGGAAGCTGCATGAATAACATCCGACGAGCTTCGATCCGAAAGATTTTCAAGTAGGTGAGACGGAGGTCAACCGTTACGGTGACAGGGTCTTGACAGAGACCTTAAAGAACAAAAATAGGTGGCACAGCGGGTTACGGCACCTGCCCTATTCTATGCTGAAAAAAATCACGGAGGATTTTATTATGTGTTCAATTATGGGTTACTGCGACAGCTGTGACGATTTTGAGAGATTTAAAAAAGGTTTTAACAAGACGGTATCCAGAGGCCCCGATGACAGCCGTATCGTTGATACGGGCAAGGGTCTTTTAGGCTTTCACCGTCTTTCTATTATGGGACTGACCCCCGAAGGAATGCAGCCGTTTGAGCTTGACGGCAGCTATGCAATCTGCAACGGTGAGCTTTACGGATTTGAAAAAACAAAGGAAGAGCTTAGCAAAAAATATACATTTAAGAGCGGCTCGGACTGTGAGATCATTCTCCCGATGTACCGTGAATACGGCGTTGATATGTTCAAAATGCTTGATGCCGAGTTTGCAATGATTATCTATGATGCAGAGGCAGGCGAGTACATAGCTGCAAGAGATCCGATTGGCATCAGACCGCTTTATTACGGCCATGACGAAAAGGGTACAATCGTTTTCGCAAGCGAGGCTAAGAACCTTGTGGGAATGTGCAAGGATATCATGCCTTTCCCTCCGGGACACTATTATAAGGGCGGCGAATTTCACTGCTATTGCGATATTGCCGCGGTTGATAAGGTCAGCTGCGATTCGCTTGATGAGATTTGCTCAAAGATCCATGATAAGCTTGTTACAGGCGTTGAAAAAAGACTTGTTGCAGACGCAAAGGTTGGTTTTCTTCTTTCCGGCGGACTTGATTCCTCACTTGTGTGTGCAATCGCTCAGAAAAAGAGCGACAAGCCGATTCGTACATTTGCAATCGGCATGAGCGAGGACGCAATCGACCTCAAGTATGCAAAGCAGGTTGCGGACTATATCGGCAGTGATCATACCGAGGTCATCATGACGAAGCAGCAGGTTCTCGATTCGCTTGACGATGTTGTTCATCTCCTCGGCACATTTGATATAACGACTATCCGTGCTTCGATGGGCATGTATCTTCTTTGCAAATGGATTCACGAAAACACCGATATCCGAGTTCTTTTGACGGGTGAGATTTCCGATGAGCTTTTCGGCTACAAGTATACGGATTTTGCTCCGTCAGCCGAGGAGTTCCAGAAGGAATCGCAGAAGAGAATCCGTGAGCTTCATATGTATGATGTTCTTCGTGCCGACCGTTGTATTTCGGTCAACAGTCTTGAGGCCCGTGTTCCGTTCGGCGATCTCGATTTTGTAAAATATGTAATGTCAGTTGATCCCGAGAAGAAGCTCAACAAGTATGGAAAGGGCAAGTATTTGCTTCGACACGCATTTGAGGGCGATTATCTTCCCCATGATATTCTTTACCGTGAGAAGGCAGCATTCTCCGATGCCGTAGGCCATTCAATGGTTGACTACCTCAAGGAGTTTGCAAGCACATATTATACCGATGAAGAATTTACCGAGAAGTGCGAAAAGTATGACCATGCGAAACCGTTTACCAAGGAATCACTTCTTTACAGAGAGATTTTTGAAAAGTATTATCCCGGTCAGTCGCAGATGATAGTTGACTTCTGGATGCCGAACAAGAGCTGGGAGGGCTGTGACGTAAATGATCCGTCCGCGAGAGTTCTTTCAAACTACGGCGACAGCGGCAAATAAATTATTACAAGTAAAGCAGGCGGTTGTTGAAATCGTCTGCTTTTTTTAAAAATAAACGGGAAAGGATAAATGTAAAATTCCCTTGACTTTCACATATTAACGTGCTATTATGTTAGCATAGTAACACGTTAAAGTGAGGGAGACAAATGTGTAATTGGCATAATGATTCAACGGATGAGCTTTGCGAGGCTATTCTTTCTTTAAAAAACAGGGAGGAGTGCTACGCTTTTCTTGAGGATATTTGTACAATTAAGGAACTGCTTGAAATGTCACAAAGGCTTTCCGTTGCGAAGCTTTTGAACCGTGGCATGAGCTACTCTCAGATTTCGCAGAAAACAGGCGTCAGCACGGCAACCATCAGCCGCATAAGCCGTTGTATCGAATACGGCAGCGGAGGATACAAAATGATAATTGAAAGATTGCAAGAGGGCGAAAAGAATGATTGACGAAAAACTTTTAAAAAGCGAAGAATGGGCGATATTCAATCTTCGTTCTCTTTATCGCAAATATGGCTATGCTCCGTTCAAAATGAGCAAATTTGAGGAATATGACCTTTATGTAAGAAACAAGGATTTTCTTGTCAGCGACAGGGTAATTACATTTAACGATACAAACGGAAAGCTCATGGCTCTGAAGCCGGACGTTACTCTTTCCATCATAAAGAACAGCGACGATGCACCGAATGAGAAGAAAAAGGTTTTTTATAACGAGAATGTTTACCGAATTTCCAAAAACACTCACCGTTATAAGGAAATTATGCAAGCAGGTCTTGAATGTATAGGCAATCTTGATTTCTATGATATTTATGAGGTTATCAACCTCGCCGCAGAAACACTTGCACAGATTTCCGACAGCTTTGTTCTGAATGTTTCGCATCTCGGCTTTTTGCAGAAGATTCTTGATGATGTTTGCCCCGATGCAGGATTTTCCGAGAAAGCGATCAGGCTTATTGAAGAGAAAAACAGCCATGACCTTGTGAAGCTTTGCAAGGAATACGGGATTGAAGATGACAAATCTCAGGTTCTTTCGACAATTATTCTGACGAGCGGCGAAAGAAACAGAGTTATTTCACAGATCGAAAAAATTTGTTCAAACGAGGATTTGAATGAGCTTCGTGCAATATCGGAAATGCTGGAGACCTCTCCTTATTCGGATAAAATTCTTTTTGACTTTTCCGTTGTCAACAATATGAATTATTACAGCGGTTTTGTTTTCCGCGGCTTTGTTGACGGAATATGCGACGGTGTTCTTGCCGGCGGTCAGTATGACAGAATGATGAAAAAAATGGGCAGAAAATCGGGCGCTATAGGATTTGCGCTGTACCTTGATTTGCTTGAACAGCTCAGAACGGAGAAGCCGGGCTATGACGTTGACGTGCTTCTCGTTTATGACGGCAAAACGGGCATCAAGACCGTTGCCGACAAGGTGAATGAGCTTATAAAATCAGGTAAAACGGTAAGCGCACAAAAGACTGTTTCCGAAAAGCTCAGATATAAAGAAATTGTTGACTTAAGGAGGGATTCAAATGCTTAATGTGGCTCTGCCGAAAGGAAGACTCGGCGAAAAGGTTTATGCAATGTTTGAGGCCGCAGGATTTGAATGTCCTTCGATAAAAGAAAATAACAGGAAACTGATTTTTGAAAACGAAGAAAAGCAGGTCAGATATTTTTGGGTAAAGCCCTCCGATGTTTCAATTTATGTTGAGAGGGGAGCGGCAGATATCGGCGTTGCCGGTAAGGATATTCTGCTTGAATATGAGCCGAATGTTTATGAGCTGCTCGATCTTGATATAGGAAAATGTCACATGGCGGTCGCAGGACCGAAGAATTTCAATGATGACGGCACACGCACGCTGAGAGTGGCGACAAAGTTTACAAATATTGCGTCGAATTATTACGACAGCATCGGCAGAGATATTGATATAATCAAGCTCAACGGTTCGATTGAAATTGCACCGATTCTCGGACTTTCCGATGTAATTGTCGATATTGTTGAAACAGGAACAACGCTTCGTGAAAATAATCTTGAGGTAAAAACAAAATTTCTGCCGATAAGCGCAAGGCTGATTGCAAACAAGTCGGCGTATAATTTTAAACGTGAGCAGATTGAAAAGATTGTTGCAAGCATAAAGGAGCAGATTGAAAATGATTAAGATATATAATTACGGCGAAGTGCCGAACAGCGAAATTTTTGCGAGAGAAAATATATCGGCAAACGTTGAGGATATTGTTGCCGAAATAATTGCCGATGTCAGAAAAAACGGAGACGAGGCTCTTTTTGCTTATTCAAAGAAGTTTGATAAGGCCGAGCTTGCGAGCCTTGAGGTCACAAAAGAGGAAATTGACGAGGCGTTAAGCCTTGTTGATCCCGAATTTATTTCCATAATGGCAGAGGCTGCACAAAATATCCGTGCCTTCCACGAAAAGCAGGTGAGAACAAGCTTTGTGATCAACGACAGGGACGGCATTGTTATCGGTCAGAAGGTTATGCCTATTGAAAAGGTCGGACTTTATGTTCCGGGCGGCACGGCGGCATATCCTTCAACGGTTTTAATGGACAGTATTCCGGCTAAGATCGCAGGCTGCCCCGAAATTGTTATGGTAACTCCGCCGAAACAGGACGGCAAGGTTAACCCCGTTATTCTTGCCGCTGCATCAATCGCAGGCGTTGACCGAATTTTTAAAGTAGGCGGAGCTCAGGCGGTTGCCGCTCTGGCTTACGGAACTCAGAGCGTGCCGAAGGTTGATAAAATCGTCGGCCCGGGAAATGCGTTTGTCGCCGAAGCTAAGAAACAGGTTTTCGGCAAGGTTTCAATAGACATGATTGCCGGTCCGAGCGAAATTCTTGTTGTTGCCGATGAAACATGCAATCCGAAATTCGTTGCCGCAGATCTTCTTTCTCAGGCCGAGCATGACAAGATGGCAAGTGCGGTTCTTGTAACGGATGACAAGGCTTTTGCGCAGGCGGTAAGCGACGAACTTGAAGCACAGATTCCGCTCCTTCCCCGTGCCGAAATTGCGAGAGCTTCGATCGACAATAACGGAAAAATAATTGTTGCCGAGGATAATTTGCTTCTTGCTATTGATATTGCAAATGAAATTGCCCCCGAGCATCTTGAGCTTTGTGTTGATAATCCGTTTGATTATCTCGATAAGATAAAGCACGCAGGCTCAATCTTCATGGGTAAGAATTGCCCCGAGGCTCTCGGTGATTATTTCGCAGGCCCGAATCACACTTTGCCGACGAGCGGAACGGCAAGATTTTCTTCTCCGCTTTCGGTTGATGATTTTGTCAAAAAATCGCAGTTCACCTACTATTCTTCCGCGGCTCTTGAAAAGGTGGCGGACAAGATATCATATTTTGCAAACAAGGAGGGATTGAGCGCACACGGCAAGAGCGCAACGGTGCGTTTCGAGAAATAATGAGCAAATTTTTTTCTGATAAATATTCTTCACTTGTTCCGTACACTCCGGGTGAACAGCCGCAGGACAAAAAATATGTAAAGCTTAACACGAACGAATCGCCGTTTCCGCCGTCGCAGGCGGTCGCAAAGGCGGTTGAGGAGGAAGCAGGCCGGCTTCAGCTTTATTCCGATCCGGAGTGTGTTGCCCTGAGAAAAAAGGCGGCTGAGGTTTTTGGCATAAATGACGATGAAATAATCATGACAAACGGTTCGGACGAGGTGCTGAATTTTGCATTTATGGCGTTTGCCGACGAAAAAAAACCTCTCCGCTTCGCTGATATCACATACGGCTTTTACCCGGTATTTGCCGAGCTTAATCATATACCTTATACGGAAATCCCACTCAAAGAGGACTTTACACTTGACCCGAATGATTATACGGCAGTAAACGAAACCGTTGTAATTGCCAATCCGAATGCGCCGACCGGTCTCGCTCTCGGTCTTGAAGCGATTGAAGAAATCATAAAAAGCAATCCCAATAACGTTGTTATAATCGACGAGGCATATATTGATTTTGGCGGTCAAAGCGCAGTGCCGCTCACTGAAAAATACGATAATTTACTTGTCACGGGAACATTTTCAAAATCACGCTCAATGGCAGGTGCAAGGCTCGGATTCGGCATCGGCAGCGCAAAGCTTATTGCCGACCTGAACACGGTTAAGTATTCGACGAATCCGTATAATGTCAACCGTTTGACGGCGGCGGCAGGTATTGCGGCTCTTGAAGAAAACGGCTATTATATGAATAATTGTAAAAGGATTCAGGAAAACAGAGCATGGACAACCGCCGAACTCGAGAAGCTCGGATTTACGGTTCTTCCGTCAAAAGCGAATTTTATCTTTGCAAAGTCGGATAAAATCGGCGGCGAGGAGCTTTATTTAACGCTTAAAGAAAAAGGGATTCTTATTCGCCACTTTACAAAGGAACGCATTTGCGATTATAATAGAATTACAATCGGCACAGCCGAACAGATGAAAACTTTTATTGACGCAGTTAAGGAAATCATTGATTGAAATATGCAGGAAATTTTAGATATTGTTGATGAAAACGGAGAGCCGACAGGCGAAACCGTTGAAAGAGAATTTGCACATGCCGACGGAATTCGCCACAGAACATCTCATGTGTGGCTCGCAAGAAAAAGAAACGGCAGAGCTGAAATACTGTTGCAAAAACGTGCCGAGAACAAGGATTCGTATCCGGGATGCTATGATATTTCGAGTGCGGGACATATCCCGGCAGGCGACGGATTCAGAAAATCAGCCGTCCGTGAGCTTAAAGAGGAGCTTGGAATAGACACAGATGAGAATGAATTGATTTATTGCGGCGACAGAAATGTTCAATGGGACGATGTGTTTTCGGGAAAGCCGTTTCACGACAATCAGTTTTCAAGAATATTTCTTCTTTGGCGCGATATGGAAGAGAACGAATTCACGGTTCAAAAGGAAGAGCTTGAAAGCGTCAAATGGATTGGATTCAATGAGTGTGTTGACGGTGTTCAAAACATGAGCTTCAAAAATTGCATAGCTATGGACGAGCTTATGATTCTTAAAAAGGGTATAGAAAAAACGAAAGGGTGTTTCAGATGAGAACAGGAAATATCGACAGAAAAACAAACGAGACAGATATAAAGCTGAATGTTAATCTTGACGGAAGCGGCAAGGCTGACATCGCAACGGGCTGCGGATTCCTTGACCACATGCTGAACCTCTTTGCACGTCACGGCAGATTTGATTTGACGGTAAAGTGCGTCGGCGATACCTACGTTGATTATCATCACACGGTTGAGGATATCGGAATCAGTCTCGGCAAGGCCTTCAAAGAAGCCCTCGGCGACAAGAAAGGTATAGTTCGCTACGGCGATACGGCTCTTCCGATGGACGAGTCGCTCATTCTTTCCGCTGTCGATATTTCAGGCAGAGGCGGTCTTTATTATGCACTGGAAATTCCGACTCAAAAGGTTGGCGATTTTGATACCGAGCTTGTTGAAGAATTCTGGCGTGCATTTGCCTGCGATGCGGGAATAACGCTTCACATTCGTCAACTTGCAGGAAGCAATTCCCACCACATAATCGAAGGTTCATTCAAGTCAGTCGCAAGAAGCTTACGCACGGCGGTGAGCATTGACAAAGAGTTTGCCGATGAAATTCCGTCAACAAAGGGGTTGCTTTAATGATAGCGATAATTGATTACGGAGTCGGCAACCTGTTTTCTCTATGTTCGTCCTTGTCAAGCATAGGTGCACAGGCGATTGTTACTTCGGATATTGATACAATAAAATCTGCCGACAAGCTGATTTTGCCCGGTGTCGGTGCATTTGCCGATGCCGCACAAAAGCTTCGTGAAAGCGGCATGGATATTGTCGTTAAGGAGCAGGCGGCGGCAGGCAAGGACATTATGGGAATCTGCCTCGGGATGCAGCTTCTTTTTGAAAAAAGCTTAGAGTACGGAGAGCATGAGGGTCTTGGACTTCTCAAGGGCTCGGTTGTTCCCATGGAAGGAACGATTCCGGAAAATCTGAAAATACCTCATATAGGCTGGAATGCTCTGCATTTTGCAAAGCCGAGCGGACTTTTTAAATACATAAATGAAAACGACTGCGTTTATTTTGTCCATTCATACTATGCGACGGATTGCGGTGACAGCGTGATTGCAACAACGGAATACGGCAGAGAAATGACAGCCGCAGTTGAGCTTGGCAACGTAAAGGGATGCCAGTTCCACCCCGAAAAAAGCGGCAAGGTCGGACTTGCTATTCTAAAGGCTTTTTGCGAGGATTAAGATGTTCACAAGAAAGGAACGATTATACAAATGATAATACTTCCTGCGATAGATTTGCTCGGCCGCAAAGCGGTCAGACTGCTGAAGGGTGATTATAATCAGGTGACTGTTTACAGCGATTCACCGCTTGAGGTTGCAGAAAAATTCAAGTCGCTCGGCGCGACGCATATCCACATGGTTGACCTCGACGGTGCAAAATACGGCACTGCGCCGAACATGGATATTGTTGCCGAGGTTGCCGAAAAGACGGGACTTTTTATTGAAATAGGCGGCGGAATCCGAAGCATGGAGACAGTGAAAAAATATATTGACGCAGGCATTTCCCGTGTCATTCTCGGCACGGCGGCAATCTGTGACGAAGCTTTTTTGAAAGAGGCCGTCAGGACTTACGGTGAAAAGATTGCAGTCGGTGCCGACGTTAAGGACGGCAAAATCGCCGTCAAAGGCTGGCTTGAACAGTCTGATGTGACGCTTGACGAGTTCTTTTTAAAGATGCAGGATCTCGGCGTGAAGAATATAATATGCACCGATATTTCCCGTGACGGCGCAATGAGGGGAACAAATCTTGAGCTTTACCGTGAGCTTTCGGCAAAGTATTCGCTTGACATAACCGCTTCGGGCGGAGTTTCGAGCATTGAGGACGTTAAAAGGCTTAGGGAAATGAATCTTTATGGGGCAATAATCGGTAAGGCGTATTATACGGGGACTGTCGACCTTAAAGAAGCAATTGAGGTGGCGAGATGATTACAAAAAGAATTATACCCTGCCTTGACGTTAAAAACGGCAGAGTTGTCAAGGGCGTAAATTTCAAGGGACTTTCCGATGTTTCATCGCCCGTCGAGCTTGCAAAATATTACTCCGACAATGGAGCGGACGAGCTTGTTTTTTACGACATCACGGCATCGTTTGAGGAGAGGAAATTATTCACAGACATACTCCGTGAGGTTGCAAGTCAGATCTTTATTCCGCTTACGGTCGGCGGAGGAATAAATACCGTTGATGATTTTGACAGAGTGCTGAAATGCGGCGCAGACAAGGTCAGCGTGAACTCGGGTGCGATAAAAAATCCCGAGCTTATCCGTGAAGCGGCGGAGCGCTACGGAAATCAGTGCGTTGTTATTTCCGCCGATGTTAAACGTGTTGACGGCGAATTTCATGTTTTTGCCAAGGGCGGCAGAGAGGACACCGGCATGGAGGCGATAAGCTGGATAAAACACTGTGTCGAACTCGGAGCAGGTGAGGCGGTTGTCAATTCCATTGATACCGACGGCGTGAAAAAAGGCTTTGATATCGAGATGCTTAAGGCGGTTTGCAACGCAGTCAATGTACCTGTTATCGCATCGGGCGGCGCAGGCGGAATTAAAGATTTTGTCGATTTGTTCCGTGAAATTCCCGATATTGACGCGGGACTTGCCGCTTCAATCTTTCATTTCGGCGAGGTTGCGATCCCCGATTTGAAGCGTGAACTCAGAAATAATAATATTACAGTGAGGTTATGATTATGTTGAATATAGATGAGCTTAAATTTGACGAAAAGGGTCTTATTCCTGCCGTGGTTGTTGACTCAATAACCAAGAAGGTTTTGACCGTTGCATATATGAACAAGGAGAGCCTTAAAATCTCAATGGAAAAGGGCTTGACCTGCTTTTGGAGCCGTTCAAGGCAGGAGCTTTGGCTCAAGGGCGAAACCAGCGGCAATTATCAGCACATTGTCAGCATAACGGCGGACTGTGACAACGACGCACTTGTTGTTGTCGTAGAAAAGGACGGCCCGGCATGCCACACGGGAACGGATTCATGCTTTACTAAGCCTGTTTATCGGAGCGAGGAGCTGCAGGAATTCAGCTTGCAGGGACTCTATGACCTTCTTGTCGGCAGAAAAGAGGAGAAGCCGGAAGGCTCATACACGACCTATCTTTTTGAAAAGGGAATCGACAAGATTTTGAAAAAGGTCGGTGAGGAGTGCACCGAGGTTATAATTGCAGGCAAGGCAAATGATAAAAAGGAAACTGTTTATGAGCTTGCAGACCTCGCATATCATGCAATGGTTCTCATGGTTGAGATGGGCATTTCGGTAGAGGATGTTCACCGCGAACTTGCTTCACGTCACATAATCGACCATAAGGTCAAGCAGGAAAAGATGACCTGAGCTTGACAGGTGGCAAACATATAAAACCAAAAACCGCCGATTAGGCGGTTTTTAATTTTATTCCGTTGTTGCGGTGTCGGACATGAGGTTGAGCGCTTTTACGGGGTCAACCGTCTTGTTCTCGACCGAGGTTTCAAGGTGGACGTGAACACCGTCCTCTTTCTCAATCGGGATCTGAGTTACCGTGCCGATAACCTGTCCCTGCTTAACCGTTGTTTCGGCCTTCAGCTCGGATTTGATTCCGCAATATTTCGCTTTCAGTCCGTTGCCGTGTTCGATTTCGATAACGTCGCCCCAGAGCGCATCGTTATAAACAGCGGTAACCTTTCCGTCATTTATTGCCACGGCATTGTCGCCGATGTTGCCCTTGATGTCGATTCCGTCATGGGTTCTCCAGTCGTTCATTGTTTTTGAAAGGACAACGTTGCCGTCACTGAAGCTTTTTGTGAGGGTTGAATTGAGCGGCAAAAGATATTTGCCTGTGTACGGCCGGTTGAGGTCGTTGGCGGTTGTCTTTTCCTCTGCACGGTCGGTTATATCTCGATTATCCGGTACTCCCGTCTGCGGCTTGTTGGCGATGTGCTCGGCGGTCGTTCTCTCTCCCGTTGTGACGGAATAAAATCCGCTCTGTCCGTCGTCGGGCAGAACATTTTTAATTTTTGAAAGATTATATATTACGGATGCAACACCGACTATTGCAATTACAAGCGACATGGCAACGGCATAGAAAACTTTTGAGTTTTGCCACTTGTTCTTTTTTTCGTTCTTGTTAATCATGTTATCTCCTCCTGTTTTCGTCAAAGATAGTTTTGTCATTGTTTTTAAAAAATATTCTCTGAAATCATTGACAATTTTTAAAGTCGGAAGTATTATAAGTAAGAGAAGTAATACTTGTATAACGGAGATGATATAATGTTTAACGATAAATTTATTGCAACGGTAAAGATCGGCCCAAAGGGGCAAATAGTTATTCCGAAAGAAGTCAGGGATATATTTGACCTCAAATCCGGTGATTTGCTCGTTCTCCTTGCCGACAAAAGCAGGGGAATTGCACTGCAGCGAGCCGAATGTCTGAACGATATTGTTCAATCTATTGCTAAAGGTGTTGAGGAAAATGGAAATCCTGAGAGTTGACGGACTTTGCAAAAAGTACCCTGAGTTTGAGCTGAAAAACGTCTCTTTCAAGGTTGAAAGCGGACAGATAATGGGCTTCGTCGGCAGGAACGGCGCCGGCAAAAGCACAACTATAAAAGCGATTCTCAATATGATACATACCGATGCGGGCTCGGCGGAAATTCTCGGAATGAGAGTTACCGAAAAGGAAACCGAATGTAAGAAAAATATCGGCGTTGTGCTCGGCGGAATAAATTTTTATCCAAAGAAAAAGCTTTCTGCAATTAAGAATACCGTCAGGTCGTTTTACGGTGACAAGTGGAACGAGGAAAAATATCTGAAATATATCAAGCTTTTTGAAATTGACGACAAAAAGACTGCCGACCGGCTTTCAACGGGTATGAAAATCAAGTTTATGATAGCCCTTGCGCTCTCTCACGGAGCAAAATTACTTATTTTCGATGAACCGACGAGCGGACTTGACCCTGTTTCCCGTGACGATATATGCAACCTTTTTAAAAGTCTTGTCAAAAGCGGCGAGCGTGCGATTTTCTTTTCGACGCACATAATTTCTGATATAGAGAAATGTGCAACTCATGTTACATATATCCATGACGGCGAGATTGCGGAATCGACGTCGGTTGATAATATGCTTGATAAGTATTCCTATATTAAGGAGGACGGCAAGCCGACGCTTGAGGATATTATTGTCAGTCTGGAAAGGACGGATTACGATGACAAAATATTTGATTAAAAAAGAATTTTTGCTCACGGCTCATCCGATGACATATGTGTTTGCTTTTTTCGGCATAATGCTGATGATTCCGAGTTATATTTATTATGTGGCATTTTTCTATGTTACACTCGGCATTTTTTTCGCCTTTATGAACGGGCGCGAAAACAAGGACACATATTTCGATGCAATTTTGCCCGTTTCAAAAAAGGATACCGTGAAAGCTAAAGTTGCTTTTGTGTGGATAGTCGAGAGTGCGTCGGTCGTTTTTGCAATTCCGTTTGCGATTCTCAGCCAAAAGCTCAATCCGAACGGCTCAAACCTTGCGGGAATTGAAGCCAATGTTGCCTTCTTCGGTTTTTCTCTGATTATGCTCGCACTGTTTAATTCGGTTTTTCTAAATGAATATTTCAAGACGGCATACAAGGTCGGCAAGGCGTTTATTTTTGGCTCAATTGCCGTTGCCGTGTTTGTCGGTTTGGCGGAAACCGCGGATCATCTGCCTGTAATCGGCGATTATCTTGAGGGCGCACAAGGACAGCTTGTTCAACTGCCGTTGTTATTTGTGGGAATTGCTGTGTTTACGGTGTCTTTTTTTATCACAAACAGACAATGTGCAAAAAAATACGAAAAAGTTGATTTATAGTAAAAAAAACCTTGATTTTTAGGCTGTGTTGTGTTATTATGTGAAAAAATAAACATTTGAATCGAAAGATTCATCAATGGTAGAGGTGCATCGAGCTATCAGTAGCAGATACTATTCAAGGTCTTGGCAAGACTCACGGTATCGGTGAAAGGAGCCGTTGCCGAAGGCAGCCGAGGCTGAAGGCTGTGCTGGTATGTCGGAATAAGATCCGCCGTACTGTCGCTTATTTTGCGGAGAGCTATCTTTAAACTTTGATGTACAACGAAAACATCGAAGCAGTTTGAACTATAAAGGTAGCCGAAGCATTCGGTTACCTTTTATTTTTGCAAAAAATATGCGTGCCATGAGAGATAATGACATAAGGAGTGTTTGAAATGACAGAAAACAGCATTTTCAGAGGAGCGGCAACAGCGCTCATCACACCGCTCACAGCGGATGGAATTGATTACGAAAGTTTCGGCAGACTTATCGATTGGCAGATCGAATCGGGCATTGACGGCCTTGTAATCTGCGGTACCTCCGGCGAGGGCTCAACTCTCAGCGACAAGGAGCACAGAGAGGCTCTCGATTTCGCAATTCAGAGAGCCGACGGCAGAGTTCCGATGATTGCGGGCACAGGCTCAAATGATATCGCTTACGGTATCGACCTGACGAAGTTTGCTTGCGAGATCGGCTACGACGCAGTTCTTGTTGTTACACCCTATTACAATAAGGCAACACAGAACGGACTCATCAAGTCATACATGGCAACAGCCGATGCAAGCTCAAAGCCCTGTATTCTTTACAACGTTCCGTCAAGAACAGGTGTAAATATCGAGCCTGCAACCTATGACATACTTGCAGATCACCCGATGATTCAGGGCATCAAGGAAGCTAACGGAAATATTGCAAAGATCGTTGAGACCATGTCAATCGTCGGAGACAGACTTGACCTCTATTCGGGCAACGATGATGAGATCGTTCCGCTTCTTTCGGTAGGCGGTTCGGGTGTTATCTCCGTTCTTTCCAATGTTTTCCCGAAGGAAACATCACTCATGTGCAAGAAGTTCTTTGAAGGCGACACAAAAGGCGCTCTTGAGCTTCAATTCAAGTATTTTAAGCTCATCAAGGCTCTTTTCTCGGAGGTCAACCCGATTCCCGTTAAGGCTGCAATGGCTGCAATGGGCTTCTGCGAGGATTATCTCAGACTTCCGCTTACTCCGATGGAGGACGCACACAAGGAGGTTCTTCTTCAGTGCATGAGAGAGCAGGGACTTAATGTATGATTAAGGTATTGATTAACGGCGCTTGCGGCAGAATGGGCTGTGAGGTCGAAAAGCTTGTTGATGCGGCAGAGGACATGAAGGCTGCTGCCAAGGTTGACAAGATGGCCGACAAGAGCGGCTGCTACAGCGATATCAATGATTTTGACGGTGAGGCTGATGTTATAATCGACTTTTCCAACCACCTCGGAACGGCGGAGCTTCTTGACTATGCGGTTAGAAAGAATATCCCGACGGTTATTGCGACCACGGGCCATACCGATGAGGAGCTTGAGATAATCAACGAAGCGGCGAAGAAAATTCCGGTTTTCCATTCGGCAAATATGTCACTCGGCGTTGCACTTCTCGTTGAGCTTGCGAAGCGTGCTGCGGAGGTTATGCCCGATGCCGATATTGAGATTGTCGAAACGCATCACAACAGAAAGCTTGACGCTCCGAGCGGAACGGCTCTCATGATTGCAAAGGAGCTGAAAAAGGTTCGCCAAAAGGCAAAATTTGTTCTCGGCAGGTCGGGAAACGGTAAGCGTGAACCCGATGAAATCGGTATAAGTGCCGTAAGACGCGGAAATATAGTCGGAATTCATGAAGTCTATGTTTCAACCGACAGCCAAACGATAACCCTCAAGCATGAGGCTCATTCAAGAGCGCTCTTTGCCGAGGGCGGGATTTCGGCCGCAAGATTTCTTCTCGGCAAGCCGGCAGGACTTTACGATATGAACAGCATTGTTACAGAATAATTATTCCGTGAGAAAGGATAATATATATGATCAGAATTGGTATTGCCGGTTACGGCAACCTCGGCAGAGGAGTTGAAGCGGCGGTTAAAAATTCAGACGATATGGAGCTGGTTGCCGTTTTTACTCGCCGAGACCCCGAAAGCGTTAAGATAAGGACAGAAGGAGCAGGCGTTTACGGCTTTGATAAGATAGCGGAGTTTAAGGATAAGATCGACGTTATCGTGAACTGCGGCGGCAGTGCAACCGACCTTCCGAAAACAACTCCGATGATTGCCGAGAATTTCAGCGTCATTGACAGCTTTGACACACACGCAAAAATTCCGGAGCATTTTGCCAATGTTGACGCAAAGGCGAAGACGGGCAACAATATTGCGATTATTTCCGTCGGCTGGGATCCGGGCCTTTTCTCCCTCAACCGACTTTACATGAATGCTGTTCTTCCGAACGGCAAGGATTACACCTTCTGGGGCAGAGGAGTCAGCCAGGGACATTCCGATGCTATCCGCAGGATTGACGGCGTTGTTGACGCAAGACAGTATACCGTACCTGTCGAGAGTGCAGTCGAAAGAGTCAGAAACGGCGAAAATCCCGAGCTTACAACAAGAGAAAAGCACACAAGAGAGTGCTACGTTGTTGTTGAGGAGGGCGCAGACAAGGCGAGAATCGAGAATGAGATTAAAACCATGCCTAACTACTTCTCGGATTATGATACAACGGTAAACTTTATTTCACTTGATGAGCTGAAAGCCAATCACAGCGGAATTCCGCACGGCGGCAGTGTTATCAGAAGCGGCCGCACGGGTTTTGACCTCGGCACAAAGCACACTGTTGAATACAGCCTCAAGCTTGAATCAAATCCGGAATTTACGGGCAGCGTTCTTGCCGCTTATGCAAGAGCTGCTTTTAAGCTCAAGTCAAACGGAGAATCGGGCTGCCGAACGGTGTTCGATATCGCACCTGCGCTTCTCGTTGATATGGACGGCGAAGAAATCAGAGCACATATGCTGTAATTTGCACAACAGAAAGGATTTTTAAAATGATTTGCGACAATCTCGGAATAAATGAAAAGGGACACCTTACTTTTGCGGGCAGAGACACGGTCGAGCTTGCCGAGAAGTACGGCACACCGGCATATATAATGGATGAAGAAAAAATCAGGGAGAAATGTCGAATTTACAAAACGGCTATGGCTGAGTATTTCGGCAAAGACTCTTTCCCTCTTTTTGCCAGCAAATCATTGTGCTTCAAGCAGATATACAGGATTATGAAAGAGGAGGGCATGGGCATTGACGTCGTTTCGCCCGGTGAGCTTTATACGGCGGCGGTTGCCGGTTTTCCTCTTGAAAATGCCTATTTTCACGGCAATAACAAGACGGGCAACGATATAGCCTATGCAATGGATAATTCTATCGGATATTTCGTCTGCGACAACTGCGACGAGCTTCGCGCAATTGACCGCCACGCCAAAAAGAGGGGAATCAGGCAGAAGATTCTGCTTCGTCTCACTCCCGGTATTGACCCTCATACCCATGCGAAAATCTCAACAGGCAAGGTCGATTCCAAGTTTGGCACGGCGATTGAAACAGGTCAGGCGGACGAGCTTGTAAGGCTTGCGCTTTCTCTCGAGAATATCGAGCTGAGAGGATATCACTGCCATATCGGTTCGCAGATTTTTGAGTACAAGCCGTTCAGCGATGCGGCAAAGATAATGATTGACTTTATCGCAAAGGTCAAGAACGAGCAGGGCTATGAGGCTCAGACACTCAACATCGGCGGCGGTATGGGTGTTCGCTATGTTGAGAGCGACCCGGAGATCGACTATGCGGCTAATATTAAGAGCCTTTCGAAAATATTTAAAGCGGAGTGTGCCGAAAAGAAAGTGAATATGCCGCAGATCCTTATGGAACCGGGCAGAAGCATTGTCGCCGATGCAGGCATGACTCTTTACACCGTCGGTGCAAAAAAAGAAATTCCGGGCTTTAAGAACTATGTTTCGATTGACGGCGGTATGCCGGATAATCCGAGATATGCGCTTTATCAGTCGGAATACACTGTTTGTGTTGCAAACAGAATGAACGAAAAAGCGGACTATGAATGCACTGTTGCGGGACGCTGCTGCGAGAGCGGCGACCTCGTTCAGGAGGGAGTTAAAATCCCCGAGCCGCAGAGAGACGATATCCTTGCGGTTTTGACAACAGGTGCATACAACTATGCCATGTCGTCCAACTACAATGCCATCACAAAGCCGCCTGTTATAATGCTGACGAAGGACAGCGAATATGTCGCTGTTAAGCGTGAGAGCTTTGAGGATATGACAGCCTGTCAAATATAATTTTCTGTCATTTCAAGACGTGTCGGAATAAAATGGTAGAGAACGTAGAATTTGTTTCATTATAACGAAATTTTTTAAAAAACCTATTGACAACCGAAAAATTCGGTAGTATAATGCGTCTAAACCGATGAGAAAGAGTGAGTAGATCTTAACACTGTTCTTTCAGAGAGTCGCAGGCGGTGGGATTGCGACAGAAGAAGATTTGATCGAATGGACTTTCGAGGGCGAGCGGAAACGAAGTTAGCTTCGGAGTATGTGAGACGGAGGTGACTCTCCGTGAACAAATGTCAGCGTATGATTAGTACGTCAGAGTGGATGCGAAAGCGTCAAGCAGGGTGGCACCACAGGATATGATTTTTATTCCTGTCCCGGCAAGAAATTGCAGGGACGGGATTTTTTTATTTTCACGGGAGGTTTTATTATGATTTTATTGACTAAGCTTTGGCGCAGGTGCGCCGATTGATTTTCTGCTCCGAATATATTTTAAAAACACTTCATTTATTTTCAGAAAGGTTGATATTATCATGAAAAAGTTTATTTCTCTTGCACTTTGTGCCATACTCATTCTCGCAACTCTTACCGCTTGCGGTACAACATCAAAAAACAAAAACTCATACACTATCGGACTTTGCAACTATGCAAACGATGCTTCTCTTAACCAGATTGCCGAAAGCATTCAGGCTCAGCTTGCCGCTATCGGCAAGGAAAGGGGAGTAACCTTTGATGTGAAATATCAGAACAGCAATGCCGACAGCAATGTTCTCAACCAAATCGTTTCAAATTTTATTGCCGACGATGTTGATCTTATGGTCGGTATAGCCACTCCGGTTGCAATGGCAATGCAGAGCGCAACCGAGGGGAAAAAGCTTCCGGTAGTATTCTCTGCGGTAAGCGATCCTCTCTCGAAAAAGCTCGTTGATTCACTTGAAGCTCCGGGTGCAAACATCACCGGAACTTCGGATTATCTTGACACAAGTTCGGTTATGAACATAATGTTTGAGACAAAGCCGAACATCAAAAAAGTAGGACTTCTCTACGATGTCGGACAGGATTCGTCCGAAGCTGCGATCAAATCCGCCAAGGAGTACCTCGATAAAAAGGGTATCGCTTATGTTGAAAAAACAGGTAAAACCGTCGATGAGATTTCTCTTGCCGCTCAGGCTCTTGCTGCGGATAAAGTCGACGCTGTTTTCACTCCGACTGATAACTCCGTAATGGTTGCCGAACTTTCGATATATGAGATTTTTGCCAAGGCAGGTATTCCGCATTTCACAGGTGCCGATTCGTTTGCTCTCAACGGTGCTTTCATGGGCTACGGCGTTGATTATGTCAACCTCGGCAAAGAGACTGCAAATATGGTTGCCGAAATTCTTCTCGACGGCAAAGACCCTGCGAAGCTTGCGGTAAAGACTTTTGACAACGGTACGGCTACAATCAACACGGATATCTGCTCGCAGCTCGGTATGAATTATGACGAGATTGCAAAGACGATTGCACCGCACTGCACAAAGGTTGAAAAGATAAAGACCGCCGAAAGCTTCGACGGACAGAAATAATTATTTGAAAGGAACTTAACTTATGTCGCTGGGTTCTGTTTTAGCACTTATTCAAACCGCATCCGAGCTTGGACTCATAAGCGCACTTACCGTAATTGCACTTTATCTGAGCTATTCGATGCTTAATGTATGCGACTTGTCGACCGACGGCTGCTTCACTCTTGGGGCAACCGTCGGTGCGGTCGTTACGCTCTCGGGTCACCCGTTTCTTGCACTTCCCGCCGCTATGGCGGCAGGTATTGCGTCTGGCTTCATCACTGCTTTTCTTCAGACGAAAATGGGCGTTAACAGCCTGCTGGCAGGAATTATTGTCAATACGGCGCTTTATTCAATCAATATTGCCGTTATGGGCAATTCATCGATCCTTAATCTCAACAAAACCGACACCGTTTTCACCAAAGCGCTCGACTTGCTCAGAAACACTCCTCTTATGGAGCAGTATAAGCTGATTGTCGCACTGCTTGCGGTTATTATCATCGGCGTTCTTCTTGCGCTTTTCCTCAGAACGAAGCTCGGACTTGCAATTCGTGCAACGGGCAACAACCCGGATATGGTCCGCTCATCTTCAATCAATCCCGTTTTCACAACAATTGTGGGACTTTGCATTGCAAACTCGTTTACGGCTCTTTCCGGTTGTCTGCTTGCACAGTCACAGAAGTCTGTCAACATTGATATCGGAACGGGTATGGTTACGATTGCACTTGCATCATTGCTTATCGGTAACGTTTTTCTCGGCAGAAAGAAAATTCCGCTTCAGATTGTCGGAATGGTTCTCGGTGCATTCGTTTTCAGACTTGTTTATACCATTGCCCTCCGCTTTGATATGCCGGCATTCATGCTTAAATTCGTTTCATCGGTCATCGTTGTGCTTGCGATTTCGATTCCATATCTCAAAACAAGGTTCCCGTTCTTAAAGCGTAAGCTTGATCAGCGCTTCGGAAGGAGGACTGCGTAATGCTTAATATCTCCAACATTTCCATCACCTTTAATTCCGGAACTACTGATGCCAAAAAAGCTCTCAACGACATTTCGCTCAAGGTTAATGACGGCGATTTTATTACAGTAATCGGAGCGAACGGCGCAGGCAAATCAACGCTTTTCAATGCGATTGCAGGAACTTTTATTGTTGACAGCGGCAGGATTGAATTGAACGGAAAGGATATAACGCTTATGCCGGAGCATAAGCGGGCAAGAAAAATCGGCAGACTTTTTCAGGACCCGATGAAGGGCAGCGCACCCGGAATGACAGTTGAAGAAAATCTTGCTCTTGCAGCAGGCAGAGGCGGTTGGCTCAGCCACGTTTCGAAAGCGGATAAAAAGGCTTTCCGTGAGCGTGTCGCGTTGCTTGATATGGGACTTGAAAACAGGATGAGCCAGCCCGTCGGGCTTCTCTCGGGCGGTCAGCGACAGGCTCTTACGCTTATGATGGCGACATTCAATCCGCCGGAGCTGCTTCTCCTTGATGAGCACACGGCAGCTCTCGACCCGGGAACTGCGGAAAAGGTTCTTTCGTTGACGGAAAAAATCGTTGCCGAAAACAAGCTCACCTGTATGATGATTACTCACAATATGCAGTCGGCTCTCGAACTTGGAAACAGAACAATAATGATGAACAACGGTCAAATCATTATGGACACCTCCGGCGAGGAAAGAAAAGCGCTCACCGTTGCAGATCTGCTTCAGAAATTCAAGGAAGCGGCAGGACGTGACCTCGACAATGACAGAATGTTATTGATATGAAGAGGATGTTACCGTGAAAAATATTGTTGTAAGAAAATACAGTGCGGACGATATCCCCGCTATGAAAGATATATGGAACGAGGTTGTTGACGAGGGTGTTGCATTTCCTCAGGAGGATGAGCTCACGGACGGGAGCGCAAGAGAATTCTTTGCTCAGCAGACCTATTGCGGTGTGGCGGTCGATGAGGACGGCAAGGTTTACGGAATGTATATTCTTCATCCGAACAACGTCGGCAGATGCGGCCACATTGCAAATGCAAGCTATGCCGTTTCGTCCGAAAGCAGGGGATTGCACATCGGCGAAAAGCTGGTTCGGGATTGCATAGCTCAGGCGAAAGCGCACGGCTTCGGAATCCTGCAATTCAATGCGGTCGTCGCGACGAACATTCATGCAAGACATCTTTATGAGCGGATAGGGTTCAAACAGCTCGGAACAATTCCCGGCGGTTTCAGAATGGACGACGGACATTATGAGGACATATGCCCGTATTATATCGAGACAATATAAAAATCAGGCTGTAAATCGTAAAGCAAATCGCTTTTGGATTTACAGCCTTTTTTATCGAAGCTTATTTGTTTTTCTTAAATTCTCTGCCGATTTCGTTCAGCTTTTTCATGGCGTCAACGTATACTTCCCGTGTAACTCCTTTAGGCATGTGTGCCCATTGCTTTGCAAAATTTATTTATTTGAAAACGGTTGTAAAATATGCTACAATAAATAAGGTGATTTTATGGATAATATCAAGGCTGTCTTTATTGATATTGACAATACTCTTTTGGATTTCAACAAATGTGCCCTTTGGTCAATGCAAAAGGCATTTAATGATTATGGTTTGAGCTTTGAAAACTCGATGTTCGACACCTTCAATATGATAAACAATCGCCTTTGGCTCAGAATTGAAAAGGGCGAACTGACAAAAGAGGAGCTTTATGCCTGCCGTTGGAATATGATTTTCGCATTGATCGGGATTGATGTTGACGGCGTTAAATTCGAAAATGTGTTCTACTCTTATCTGACAGAGAGCGCCGAGCCTGTTGACGGTGCGCTTGATCTGCTTAAATATCTTCACGGCAAATATCTTGTTTGTGCGGCAAGCAACGCTTCGTATGCACAGCAGATAAAGCGGCTCAACAATGCAGGAATGACCGAATATCTTGACAGAATTTTTATCTCGGAGCAGATAGGCTTTTCAAAGCCCCAAAAGGAATTCTTTGAGCGATGCTTTGAAAAAATCAGTCCTATCGTTCCGTCGGAAACGGTGATGATAGGCGATTCTTTGACCGCAGATATTGAAGGCGGAGCAAGCTTCGGAATGAAAACCTGCCGGTATAACCATAATCTGACAAATGAAAGCTCCGATTTGCCGGATTTTACCGTGTGCTCACTTTCAGAAATAAAAAAATATCTTTAATCAGTGGTTACATTACAAAAATGCGTCCGATTTTTCTTGACCTCGGGCGCATTTAATTATATAATATGTTTAATTATGTATAGTTAATAATTTATAGTAAAGGGTGATTCTTATGATACTTATTGCTCCGTCGATTCTCTCCTGCGATTTTTCAAAAATGGGGGAGGAAACCGCTCGCATGGATGCCTGCGGCGCAGACTGGATCCACATTGATGTTATGGACGGCCATTTTGTGCCGAACATTACCTTCGGTGCGCCTGTTGTTAAGTACATAAGAAAGTGCAGCGACAAGGTTTTCGACTGTCACTTGATGATAAGCGAGCCGCTTAAATATGTTGACGATTTCATCAAGGCGGGCGCAGATATAATTGACTTTCACGTTGAATCAGATTCTCCGATCGACGAGACTATAGACAAAATTATTTCGGGAGGCTGTAAGGCAGGCCTTGCTGTTAAGCCGAACACACCGGTTGAGACCGTTTTTCCATTCCTTGACAGGCTGAGCATGGTTCTTATCATGACTGTTGAGCCCGGCTTCGGAGGTCAGAAATTCATGGGAGACATGATGGAAAAAATCGTTGCTCTGCGCAAGGAATGTGCAGAGCGTGGAATTGATATTGATATTCAGGTTGACGGCGGAATTTCCGAATCAACTGCACCGAAAGCCGTTGAGGCAGGGGCAAACGTCCTTGTTGCCGGCAGTGCGATTTTCGGATCGCCCGATCCGGCGAAAACAATTGAAGCATTGAGAGGTTAAAGCTCCCGCCAATGCTCATGCGTATGAGCGGCGGCAAGACTGCTTTTGCCGACAAATTTTCCGTATTCATTTAGTATGCAATGAAAATTGTTTGCCGTTTCCGTCGGAAGCTCCAGTCGGTATTTGCTTCCTTTTGTAAATATCCGTCGTGAATTGTCGGGCAGAAATCGCAGGAAATCAAGCATATTATCAAGATTTTCAAATTCATAGATCCGTGTAGGATTTGCTTTTGAAATCACGGTTTCGCTCTTTTTATTCGGTCCGCTTGCAACGGTGAACATCAAAAGACAGCCTCCGTCGGTATCCGGTGCCGCTTCAATCATCAGGTTGCCGGAGGGATCGACATCACGTCCTGTATCACGACGAACGGTGTCAAGAATTGTCCAAATCACGCGTCTTGTTTCAATATTGGAGTAATCCATATCTTCATATGTAATATCGAGGTCTTTCATCTCGTCACAGGTCAATCCGACTATAAATTTATTGTTGCTTATCGGTTGAATATCCATTTCCGCATCTCCTCATAAACTTGTTAATTAAAGTATATGACCGTTAAAATCGGTATTCAACCATCAAATTATGGTAAATCCAATTTAAGAGCCGACATTATATTATATGCCGCTCTCGGGAGTAAAAGCATGGAAAAATACCAAAAATATAATAAACGTCGCCGCAGCATTACGGAGTTCCGCTCCTCTTACAGCGACAACAAGAAATATTTTATCAGCACGGACAGAAAAAGCTCTTGGATGCCCGTGGTGAAGTATATTGTTATTGCCGTTTTCTTTGTCATATTTGTTGTTGCGGGTTTTTTGATAACGGACGCTTTGCTCGAAATTTCAGAAGCACCGTATGTAGAAGAAAAGACAACTGTTTCCGAAGATAAAACGGAAATCGACAAGAAATATTTTGAAAATATTGTCACAAAAACGCCCGATGAGATTACAACGGGCAGCAAGGAAACCACGAATTGATGTACATTCCGTATAACTCAAGATTAGAATATCACAAAAGCATTTTCGGGGCAGTGAAAACCGATCAAACGGTTACATTTCGTATAATTCTGCCCCGTGATTTTTGCTGCCATGCCGCAAAGCTGGTCATAAAAAAAGACGAAGCTGATGAATACGATTATATCAATATGCAATGGGACTGTATGGAGGGCGTCGGTGAGGAATGGTGGAAGGTAAATTTTACCGCCGAAAAAGCTGCACTTTACAAGTATCATTTTGAATATGACACCTCATGGGGCACAAGCAGGATTTATCACGCAGGAAACGGACTTGCCGCAATTAAAGGCGATGGTGAGGACTGGCAGCTCACGGTTTACGATAAGGATTTTCACACTCCCGAATGGCTCAGGGGAGGAATAATCTATCAAATTTTTCCCGACCGTTTTGCTTCCTCGGGCACGAAAAAGCAGAATGTTCCGTCTGACAGGGTTTTGCGAACCGACAGAGACGGCGACCCTTACTGGATCCCGACCGCCGAAGGCAAGGTGCTCAACAACGATTATTTCGGCGGCGATCTGAACGGAATCGAGCAGAAGCTCGGCTATCTTAAATCACTCGGGGTGACATGTATCTATCTTAACCCTATTTTTGAGGCACAGAGCAATCATCGTTATGATACGGCGGACTATGAAAAAATCGACTCCATGCTTGGCGCGGAGAGGGATTTTAAATCGCTTTGCGAATCAGCGAAAAAGCTCGGCATAAGAATCATGCTCGACGGCGTTTTCAGTCATACGGGTGATGACAGCAGGTACTTTAATCGCTATTCCCGCTACGACAGCCTGGGAGCTTATCAGTCCAAGGAATCACCGTATTACGGATGGTACAAGTTTAACAAATGGCCGGACGATTACAAGAGCTGGTGGGGAATTGAAATCCTGCCCGAGGTTAACGAGGATAACTCTGATTTTATCGAATATATAACAGGCAAAAACGGAATTGCGCGAAAATGGCTGAAGCTCGGCGCATCCGGCTGGCGGCTTGACGTTGCCGACGAGCTTCCCGATGAATTTCTTGACGAGTTCCGCAAGGCGGTCAAGGAAGAAAAAGCCGATGGACTTGTTCTCGGCGAGGTTTGGGAGGACGCTTCAAACAAATCGAGCTACGGTAAGCTTCGCCGATATCTTCTCGGCAAGCAGCTTGACAGTGTGATGAACTATCCGTTCGCAGGGGCAGTTATTGATTTCATCCGTGACGCAAACGCAGAGCTTTTCGCTTCAAGAGTAATGAGCATAGTTGAGAACTATCCAAAGGAAGTGCTCGACGTGCTGATGAATCATCTTTCTACCCATGACACAATGAGGGCAATTACCGCGCTCGCAGGCGAGAGCTGTGCCTACCGTGACAGAAAATGGCAAAGCACTCATTCTCTTGACGAAAAGGAATATCACTACGGCATGAAGCTTCTTATGGCGGCTTCGGCGATGCAGTTCGCTTTACCGGGTGTTCCGACAATTTATTACGGTGACGAGGCAGGTATGCAGGGCTATAAGGACCCGTTCAACCGCCGCTGCTACCCTTGGGGCAAGGAAAACGGCGAGCTTGTCGAATGGTATAAAAAGCTCGGCAAGATAAGAAATGAAAACCGCGTTTTTAAGGACGGCAGGTTTGAAATTCTTTCCGCGGTCGCGGGGTGTGTTGCTTTCTCGAGAAAGAATGACGATGAGGCAATACTTGTTATTTCAAACAGCAATCCGCACCCGATAACCTATTATGTAAAGTCGGAATGGTGCGATGCACACGACCTGCTCGGCAACGGCAAAGTTGCCGCAAACATGGTGGATATTGAAGAAAAATCAACAGTAATTTTGAAAAGAAAGTGATATAAATGGCATTCGGAGGTCACAAATTCAAAACAAGCAAGCAGGATAAAAAGGGCGACCTTTTGAGATTCTTTTTGGCTTTTCTTGCTTTCGCCGTTGTGTTCGGCTCTGTTTCGGCGGTAGTTATTCTCAAACACAATGAGATTTCGCTGAAAAGTATTTTTACAAAAGAGACGACAACCAAAGCCGAAGAAACGACGACCGACAGTCAGCCTGTTTCGCCGACGGAGCTGAGCGGAAAAACGAATTTTCTTGTTTTTTGCTCGGCAAGCGACTTTTCGGAAATGTATTTTATTCACATTATCGAAGCGGATATGGACAATTGTATTATTAAGGATCGTCCGCTGAACCCCGACGGTAAGACCGCCGACGGCAAAAGCTATGTACAGACCCTCAAGGAGGGCGGCGCAGGCAAGCTTGTTTCGGTAGTGGAGCAGAAAGAGGGAGTAAAGATCAACAAGTATGTCGGTTCAGATGCCGAGACCTTTGCCCTTGCAATTAACTATATGGACGGCTTGGAATACACGGTTGACAAAAGAATTGAGTACAGAAACAATAATTACACACTGATTCTCACAAAGGGAAGTCAGACAATCAAGGGTGAAACGCTTATTAAGTATTTCAGATATTGCAAAACGCTTGGCACGGACGGAATGAGAACGCAGGGTAAGCTGATATGTGCCATGCTTGACAGTTATATAACCGACGAGAATGTTGAAAACGGCTCAAAAATATATCAAAAGCTTCTTGCAAACCTCGATTCAAACAGCGATATTTCATTCTTTGAGGCAGCGGAAGCAATGGCGACCGTCAAGGCTTTCTGCAACTCGCCGAACAGGCAGCAATCAACGATTATTATAAACGATTCAAGTATATCATAAGGAGGCAAAATTATGTCAACAAAACCGTTAAGAGGCTCTAAGCCTCAACCCGACCATATTTTTATCAGCATTGCAGATGATGCAAAAACCACGATGAACGTCACTTGGAGAACGAGCATTGACGTTAAAAGCGGTTATGTTCTTTACCGTGAGGACGGCTCGGAAGAGGTTAAGCGCACAGATGCCGATACCGATGTTTTCAAGAGTGATATAGACATAAGCAATATGTTCTGGGTAAAGCTGACGGGACTCAAACCCGATACAAAATACTTCTACACCTGCGGCGACGATGAGCACAGAAGCGGCGAATTCAGTTTTACAACAGAGCCTGAAAATCTCACAAAATTTAAGTTTATCTGCGTTTCGGACCAGCAAAAGGGTGACCTTATAGATCCAGATTATTCATATTTTACGGGAATTCTCAAAAAGGTTCTTGCGGAAAATCCCGATGCAAGATTTATTCTTACGGGCGGCGACAACACAAACTGCGGTCAGCATGAAATTCAGTGGAACGGTGCGTTTGACGGCATGAAGGGTGTTGTTGAGAGTATTCCGCTTCAGATGGCTCTCGGCAACCATGACAACCGCGGCTTCAGAGACCCCGTGCATGAGCAGGGCAGATATTATGCCGAGCCTGCCGAGTTCTTTAACAATCAGTTCAGAGGCTCATATGCCTATGACGGTCCGAAGGACTGGAAAACAGAAAACTATACATTCAACTACGGTAACGTTCATTTTCAGATGATCGGCATTAACGGTCCCGAGGACGTTAACGAATGGATGATAAACGATATGAAGAAGAACCGCAGACAGTGGAATATCGGTACATATCATTTCCCGATTTGCTATTCAGGCTCAAACTGCGCCAATTACGACGCATATCCCATGATGACAGAGGGCTTCGAGATGCTTGATCTCGTATTCTCGGGCCATGAGCATAACTTCTCGAGAAGCTTCCCGAGAAGGAACGAGGAGCTTTTTGAACGTCCGTCACAGGGCACGGTTCACTATATGCTCGGCAATTCCAATCAGAATCCTCCGGGAACAAGAGCAATTTCAAAGGTTTGGCATTCTGCTTTTTACTGCGAGGAAGAGCCTGTTTCCGTTGTTGCAATCGTTGAGGTTGACGGAGATAAAATGACCCTCACTTCAAAGATTGTCGAGGACGGCAGAATTGTTGACAAGTGCACAATTGACAAGGGCAAGGATGAGATAGTTCCCTATGCAATTGCGCCGAAATTCAATCAGACAAGAATGACCTTCAAGGGTGCCCTTATGGGACTTTGTCAGTCGGGCGTTAAATGCGAAAATGTTGACGGAGTGTGGTATGCCTGCTTCGGTACACTTGTTGGATATATCGGAGGATATGTTCTCAAGGAAAAGGGCAAAATTACTCTTGAGGTTTACGGCAAGAGGGTAGAGTTTTTCGAAAACAGCGACAGGGTAATTGTCAACGGTGAGGAAAAGGCGATTTGCGCCAAGGTGCTCAGAATTCATGACCAGCTTTATATGCCTGCCTCTGCGTGTGAGCTTTTCGATATGAGATGGGCATATGCCGAGAGAAATAATTTCATTTCCTTTGAGCATGAGAGCGAGTCGCATCCGATTACCGTGCAGCCGTAATTGACAAAATAAAATAATTGTTGTATAATATATTAACCGCTTGAAATCGGAGTTGATGGCAATGGCAAAGAAAAAGACAGAAAAAGCAACCGGTATTGACCTTAATGATGCTCAGAAGCGCATGGATCAATATGTTAAGGCCTGCGATAAAGAAAAAAAGGGCAAGGCTACCGCACTTTCAATGATAGGTATCACCGTACTTTGTCTTTTGATCCTTCTCATTGTCAGCCTCAAAATGAACGGAATCGGATTTGTCAACACCGTTAATGTAAACACGGGTGCAACCACGGTTGCCGGTGCCGATGAGGTTCAGGGAACGAAGCTTGCGGATATTGTAACTCAATAAAAAAAGAAACGCTTTCTCTTTTTTCAGAGAGAGCGTTTTTAATTACAGAAGTATTCTTTCAATAGGTATTTAAGAATTTCGCAAATTTTTTGAAGGTTGCCGGTGTGGGGAAGGGAAGTGCCGTTCTCGTAGTGAGCCACGGCGGAGCGTTCAACGCCGATCAGCTTGGAACCCTCCTCTTGAGTGAGTTTAAGCTCCTTTCGTGCGGCTCGGAAATTTTCGGCAAAGCTCATTTTAAACAACTCATTATAAATAAAAACGAGCAATAATTTCACATTATTTATCTGTTTTTGTTTATATTACGAGATTTTCAACCTCTTTGAAGCTTTCAACAATATAATCCGCTTTGTATTCGTTGAATTCCTCACGGCTGCCGTAGCCGAAAAGTACTGCGGCGCAGGCTACTCCCGCCTTGTGCGCACCGACAATATCATATTTTCTGTCGCCGACCATGAGAACCCTGCTCCTATCCGTAACTCCGGTTCGCCTGATTGCTTCTTCAACGATCGTAGCCTTGTCCGAATCGGTGTAATTTCTATCCGCTCCCACGATACAGTCAAAATACTTGTCAATGCCGCTGACTTTGATTATATTCGTTAAAGCTTCCTGCGGCTTTGAGCTTGCAACAGCCGTTTTAATTCCGGCTTCATTGAGCTTTCGGAGAAGTTCGGTAATGCCGTCGTAAAGCTTGTATTTATAAAGCCCGACCTCGGCATATTTTTCGCGATAGCTTTGCATAAGTGATCGAACTTCGTCATCACTGAGCTGAGGATAGAGCGTGTGATAACTGACTATCATCGGCGGACCGATAAACCTGCGTATTTCCGAATCGCTCGGCTGTTTAAGCCCGTGAACCTCGATAGCATGACGGACGCAAAGAAAAACGCCCTCGCCGGTATCTGCAACCGTGCCGTCAAAATCAAAAAGAACTGCGTCAAAATTCGACATAATAAGACCTCCGTTCATACCCGATAATTCTATCATAAATAATAATGATTTACAATACGATTTTTTTATGATATAATGTTCCCAGTTTTTATTTGGAGTGATATTAAATGGAAAATACAGAAAGAAAAGACCGTGTGCTGAGCATGATTCAGCCGACGTCTGTTCCGACCCTCGGCAACTACCTTGGCGCACTTAAAAATTGGAAGCAGATGAGTGCAGACAACGATTGCATATTTGCCGTTGCGGATCTTCATGCAATTACGGTTCGTCAGGAACCTGCAAAGCTCAGAAAGCAGTCGCTTGAAATGTACGCTTTGATGATAGCTCTCGGTCTTGATCCCGATAAGAATATAATTTTTGTTCAGTCACATGTGCCGCAGCACAGCCAGCTCGGCTGGATTCTCAACTGCTACACGCAATTCGGCGAAGCGGCGAGAATGACCCAGTTTAAGGATAAGTCGGCAAAGCATGCCGACAATGTCAATGTCGGACTTTTTGCGTATCCGACGCTTATGGCAGCCGATATCTTGCTCTATCAGGCGGATTACGTTCCCGTAGGCGCGGATCAGAAGCAGCATCTTGAAATCACCCGTGATATTGCGGAGCGTTTCAACGGCACATATTCTCCGACGTTCACTATCCCCAAGCCGTATATCGGCAAGACGGGTGCAAAGGTTATGTCGCTTCAGGACCCGACCAAGAAGATGTCAAAGTCCGATACCAATCCCAAAGCGTCGGTCTATGTTCTTGACAAGCCCGATGATATTATGAAAAAATTCAAGTCGGCAGTTACCGATTCCGAGGCGAGCGTGCGCTATGCCGAGGGCAAGGACGGAATCAACAATCTTATGGGTATTTATTCTTGCTGCACAGGTAAGAGCTTTGATGAAATTGAAGCCGAATTTGACGGTAAGGGTTACGGCGATTTTAAAATTGCCGTTGCCGAAAGCGTTATAGCCGATGTGAAGCCCGTTCAGGACAAATTCGACGAAATAATGAAAGACAAGGCATACGTTGAAAAGTGCGCTAAAGAAGGCGCTGAGAAAGCCTCCTACATTGCAAACAAGACGCTGACGAAGGTTATGAAAAAAGTCGGCTTTTGGCAGGTAAAATAAATAAGACGAACACAAAAAAAGACCTCTTCCCAAATCGGAAAGAGGTCTTTTTGAATCAATCTTTGTAAATCATCAGAGAATATAAATTGTAACTCCTCGTCTGCCGAATGCGCTTGCCTGACCCTCGGAATCAAAGTAAAGGTCGCAGACTGTTGAGCTGCTGCCCGACCAGTAGATGAATCCGCCGGTGTCCTCAGCCGAGGCGTAGCCGTAAACATACGAACCGTCGTTTGAAACGATCCACATCTTTGTGCCGTAGGGAATCTGATTCGGGTTAACTGCGATATAACCGGGTCTTACAGATTTGCCCGTTGCGGTAACTCCGCCGCCGGAATATGCGGAAGCGGTACCTGTGATAACTCTCTTGTACGATGTCGGAACGCCGTTCTTACCAATCTGAAGGCTTGACGGTGCACTAAGCGTTGAAATAGTGCTTATGCCGTTTGCACTCGTTGTCGGACGTCTCTTTGTGCCGACCTCAAGAATACGCTCTGTTGCCGCCTTTGTAACAACGGAATTGATCTTTACGGACTCCTTGAGCTTGCCGTCAACATACTTATCCTTATAGGTTACGTTCTGACGGCCGTTAACACCCTTCTGAAGGGTCTTTGACTGGTCTGTATAGAGATTTGCATTATTCTTTTTTTGCGTTGTGAACGGGAGAACCTCGTCAACTGTTCTTTCTTTATAGGTTACTCGTGTAACCTTGATGGTCATACCCTTTGTAAGAACTGTATTAAGGGAAGCGGAAATAATATCGTCATCGTCGATTGTAACAACAGCCTTGTTGAGAGCGTCGGCAACAGTGCCGGAAGCCATATTGAGCTTGTAGGTCTCGCCGTCGGCAATAATAGAAACGGGGAATGCACGGGAAATAACAACCTCCATGCCTTCGTAAACAACGTCTTCTTTATTGCAGCTGAGCTCGTCACCGTCGTTAAGTCCGATTCCGTTTTCACTGAGGGATCTTTCAACCGAACCTACGGCAGGATACTTGATTCCTTCCGCTGAACCGTCATAAACGGTGATTACACAAGCTCTGTAAACAATTATAGTTGATTTTGAACCGCTTGAGAAATCGGAAAGGTCAACAACATCGCCCTTATTTATCAGTATATTTGCCTGATTGAGAACATCCTCCGCGCTTTCACGCATTGTTGTTATATTGATCTCTGTATCGTCGGCTATGATTTTTACCGAATATGAATTGGCAGCGGCAGCATAGATGGTTGCTGCGGCAAAGCACACGATAACAGCTATCATAATAGCCTTTACCTTGGCTTTGGAGATCGCAATGCCGATCTTCTTCAGTGTGGTTTTTATCATTTCCATTTTAGGAAGCTCCTTTTATACGGCAAAAGCCGTTTTATTCGGGCGCAAACCCGTGATATTCAAATTAGTTTTTGAACCAACGTGGCTTATTATAGTAATCTATGCCCAATTTGTCAAATGAAAAAGCAAATTGATTTTGTTTATATTCTACAAATTATTTGTCATAATATCAAGACAATCAAAGCAAATACAGTCAAAAAATGCCGATAAATGGTATTTTGACGGTGCTGCGGGAGTGATTTTTTGTGCAAAACCTAAAAAGTTACAAAAGGTTACAGAAACGGCTCGGATTTGTTACTTTGAGGGTAATTTGTAGCCTGATTACGCTTATCCTTTTATAATATATATAGCTTTTTCACCTCAAAACATGCTTAGAACAAGAAAAAACAGCTGTAATATCTTGTAACTTATTGACAAGACTGTAATTTGTTGTTATAATTAAACCGTTGTTTAAAAACTAACGTTAAAAAGATCTCGGAGGAAGGAACATGAAAAGAGTTATATCCGTATTTGTAGCCCTCACAATGATTGTGTCTGCGTTTGCGTTCGCAAGCACAAATGCAAGCGCCGTTGATTATAACCCGCAGTCGGCACTTGATTATGCCGAGGAAAACTGGGATAACGGAATTGAACTTTGTGCAGGATTTGTTTCCAACTGCTTGCAAGCCGGCGGAATCAATGTTATGGAGCGCTCTGTCGGAAATCTTTTCAATGCTCTCAAAGGAACATACGGAACGGCTCATGTTCTCAAAACCGACGGGCCGTACATTTATTTTGACGATAATGCCGGCAAGCTTTCGCCCGGCGATCCCGTATTCTACTATTGCAACAGTTGCAAATCGTTCCAGCATGCAATTCTCTGCGGCGACGGTGAAGACGGACTTATGACGGACTATGCACATAACAATCCGCATCACAATACAACAACATACATTTCATGGGGCTGTCCCGAGTGCGGAGACATTAACTGGACAATGTATTCAATTAGTCTCAGCAGCACAAGCAACCATGTTCATTCCTACACCAAAACGGTTACGAAAAAGGCAACATGCAGCTCGACAGGAATTGATACATACATCTGCGCCTGCGGTCACAGCTACAATGTTACTACGCCGAAAACCGAGCATACGGCAGTTTGGGTCTACTCAGAAAGACCGTCGGTTTACAACACCGGCCTTAAGCATATGGAGTGTTCTGTTTGTCACAAGACAATATCAACGCCTTCTCTTGTTGCTAAGTCAACGGCAGATGTAAACGGCGACGGAAAGGTAAATTCCGCCGATGCACTTCTTATTCTCAGATATTCAATCGGTTTTAATGAATTGATAAGCTCGCAGACAGCGTTTTTGAATGCAGATGTAAACGGCGACGGAAAGGTAAATTCTGCCGATGCGCTTATTGTTCTGAGAATTTCAATAGGAGTATTGAGCATATAAAAATAAAAGTTAAAGCAGTCTCCCTTGTCACAGGGAGACTTTTGTCTTAATATAAACGGAGGAGAACGGTTTGAGTATTTGCTGCAAAAAAGAACGGATCGCTTGGATTGATATTGCAAAAGCAATTGCAATTTTTTTCATAGTGCTCGGTCACCAGTTGCCATCCGGCCCGCTTTGCGGATATCTTTACTCGTTTCATGTTCCGCTTTTCTTTTTCCTTTCGGGTTTGACATTCAACACCGCCAAAGAACCGAAAAATTTTTTCCGTGAAAAAGCAAAAAGAATTTTGATTCCGTATTTTATTTTTTCATCAATAAGCATTGGATTTTATATAATTACGAATTATTTTTTAAAAAAAAGCGGGCTGTCTCTTACTCAATGCCTGCTCGGAATGATCATCGGTACACGTTCAACAGAACTTATGCTGTGGAACAATCCTCTCTGGTTTCTCCCTTGTTTGTTTGTTTTGCTCTCCGCAGCTTATATTATAAATAGGTTTGTTTTTCGCGGCAAAAATAAAATTAAATATACGGTGATTTTGCTTGCGTTTTCCGTAAGTGCAGTGATTATTCTATACTGTTTTAGATTTTATCCTTCGGCGCCTTTCGGAATTATTCAGGCCGTCAATGCTTCGCCGTATTTCATAATCGGCAGGCTTGCAAAGCAGTTGATTTATAAGGACGGCAAGGCAAAAGCTGCTATACCGATTTGGGCAAAGGTTATTGCTTCTTTAATTTTGATTTTAGGCGGAGCTTTTCTTTCTTCTCTCAATACAAGAACCGATTTTGCAATGAACGATTTCGGAAAGCTGTGGATTTATATTCCTACCGCTGTTGTCGGAATTTTCGGATGGTGTTTGCTTGCAGGTACACTCCGTTCCGCCGGATTGGCATATATCGGACGACACACTATGCCGATACTTCTAATGCATAAATTCCCGATTCAGCTTTATGGTTTTCTTCCGATTTCAACCGAGAATACGATTGTTTCTATTCTTTTATCCTTTTGCACGGTTGCACTTTGCCTCGCTGCGGCATGGATTTATGATAGAATAATAAGCATCTTTACAAATGATAAGGGCTGATGCTCATTAGGCATCGCCCTTTTTCATTTATTTTCTTGACGGCGGAATACATATTGTGATAGAATAAAACACATATCAACAAGTTCTAAGGGGGATATGTAATGCAAGATTTTAAAGAAAGCGGATTTATGTACGGACTTGCGGCAATGGTTATTGTTTTCGTCATTGTTCAGTCCTTGTTTTTTCTTATCCGTGCATGGAAGCATGGCAAGGAGGTTGGTCTTACGACCGCAGACATGAAAAAGGCGGTTACTTCAAGTGCGCTGTTTACGATCGCTCCGGCGGTTGCTATCTTCGCGACGGTTATTACACTGTCGAGCACACTCGGAATTGTTCTTCCCTGGATAAGACTTTCGGTTGTCGGCAATCTCCAGTATGAGGTTACCGCTGCTCAAGCGGCTCTTGAGTCCTTCAGAGACGGTACAAGTATTGCTGTTTTCGGTCAAAACATAGCCGATCCGAAAATATTTGCTGCCGTTTCATGGGTTATGACTATCGGCGTTATCCTTTCGCTTATGCTTATTCCTGTTTTTCTCAAGAAAATTCAGAGCAAGGTCGGCAAGGTAACTAACAACGCAAGCGGTGAAAACAAATTCGGCGATATTATTTCCGCCGCAACATTTATCGGTCTTATTTCTGCATTCATCGGAAATGCACTCGCAGGCACAGCTCCGACAATCAAAGAGAACGGAAAGCTTAAGCCTGTTGGAGTGGGCGCAGGTGTTATGTCGGTTGCGGTTCTTATTACATCTGTTATCGTTGTTGTTGTTCTTCAGGCTCTCTGCAAGAAATTCAAGTGGGATAAATTTGAGCCGTTTGTAATGCCGCTCGGTATGTTCGCAGGTATGGGAATGGCAGTCCTTCTGCATTATGTTCTTCCCGCGGAAATATCAACGTTTGAATGGAGGCCGATCGTATGAGCAAGAAAAAACGCAGTTATATGGACTCCACCTACACGTGGGGAAATATTTTCATGGTTACGGCAATTTGTGTTTTGGTTGCCGTTCCCGTCGCAATATGTTTGAAATTTAACGCATGGCCGACATTTAAACAGGTATTTGACGGATTATTAAAGGTTATTCCTATTTTCTGGACGTCCGCAATTTTGGAAATTGTTGTTTACGCTCCGATGCTCGGCACGGGCGCAACATACCTTTCGTTCGTTACGGGTAACATCACAAACCTCAAGCTTCCGTGTGTTCTCAACTCCCGTGAGCTTGCAAAGACGAAGCCCGGCACAGAGGCGGACGAGGTTATCTCAACAATCGCAACGGCGACATCGTCTATTGTTACAACCATAATTCTTGCGGTCGGCGTTCTTGCGCTTACTCCTATTCTTCCTGCTCTTACCGGCGAGGATTCGGCACTGAAGCCTGCTTTTGACCAAGTTCTTCCGGCACTTTTCGGTGCGCTCGGTGCAGGATACCTTGCAAAGCACTGGAGAATTTCTTTTGTTCCCGTAATCGCTGCGGTTATTGTGCTTATGTTCGACGGAAGTCTCGGTACGGGTACACTTATTCCGATTTGTGTTGTTGTTTCAATTCTTGCAGCTTATCTTATGTATATCAGCGGATTCCTCACAGGCGGCGTAAAGCCCGAAAACCCGTTAAAAAGGAAGAAGTAAAATGAAGACGACAACAAAAAGAAATTATGAAAATACTCTTTTGATCTTTTTTATTTACGCACTGTTATTTATTGTTTTTCTGTTTAATTTTTTTGATACCGATGATTATTCAATGCAGACCTCATATTCGGCTTTATCTATTGCAAACGGTCTCGACTTTTCTATTCATTACGGCAACGGAAGATTTATAGGAAATCTTGCACTTTATTATTTCAATTTTTATCCGATAACAAGAATGGTTTTTAAGCCGATGGTTTTAACTGTATTGATCGGTTGCATAATTTATGTTTTCGAGATTAAAAAACTTTGGCTGAAAATTGCAACGGCGCTTCTTATTATTATGCCGTCATCGGGCTTTTATGCCAAGTGCTATTCTTCAAACCCGTGTATCATGAATTACGTTGCGCCGCTTGCGAATGTTTTTGTTTGTTTTGCTTTGATGAAAATAATCGGCCGCAAGAAAAAGAAAATGAGATTACTTTTGTATACCGTTCTTTTTATTGCATCAATATGTATGCAGTTTTACAGCGAGAATGCAACGGTAATTTTTCTGGCAACGGCAGTTTTCCTCATTGCCTATAAATATTTCACCGAGAAAAAATTTGAGGCAGATCATATTATATTTTTTATCGGAGGAATTATAGGCGCGGCTCTGATGTTTATTGTGCCTAAGCACATAAGCTACAGCGTTATAGGCGAAAACGTCATGTCGAGTTATCGGCAGATAATTTTTAATATTCCCTTTGCAATAGGAGTTGTGGCAAAGTTTGCGGAGTATTTCAGCACGGCGGCGATTTGGATCGTTATTTTTGGTGCTGTCTTAACGTATATTGTAATAAAAGAATCGCCGGACGATAAATTTAAGCTTTGGCACATCGTCTTTTCAAATGTATATCCGGCGGTATGCGTTCTTTATAAGTTTACTCAAACAGAGGAAGCAAAGGTAATTTCAAGCGTTAAGCTCTTCCTTATGGTATTGATGTTTGCTTTTCTTCTTAATGCTCTTATAATTATTTTCAGGTTTATTAAGGATATAAAGACAAAATCTTATTCTGTTTTTGCTATATTTGCCCTTGCGATGTCCGTAGGAATGTTCATGATTCTTACTCTCCACGGCTACAGAACTTTTTATCTTTCCCTGATAATATTTGTTTCGCTTACAATTTATCTTGCAAGCTACATTGTAAATGAATACGGCATTAGGCTTGAAGGAAAAGTCTTGCGTGTGCTCAATGTTACAGCTGTTTCGGCGCTGCTTTGCTTTGCGGTTTTGCTTCCGCTTCAAACGATACAGAATTATGACGTTTTTGCAATGAGGCAGGAATATGTCGATGAAAAAATTTCGCAGGGAGAAAAGCTTGTTTATGTTCCTAAGGTTCCGAACAAGAACCTTGTAAGAGATGAATTTCTGCATTTCTATAAAGATTACTTTACTGCCGAACATCAGGACGTTGACATCGTATTTATTGATATTGAGGATTGGGAGCGATTTGAAGAATATCAGTCGATGATGGATAATCCGCTGACCTCTATAACATACGCGGTGAGTCATCTTCAATTCAGCAACTGAACTCTGAAAAAAGAAATAAAAAAACACTTGATATTTACATTATAATGTGGTATTATATATCTGTAAGTTTATTAAGGTATTGACAAAGGAGTGGGGCGACCCGCTCCTTTGTATTGTAAAGGAGGCGTTACAATGGCTTCAAAAGGAAAGGGCGGAATTACCGTCAATACCGTTTGGGATATCGCTCAGCCGATTGCCGAGAGTCTTGGACTTGAGCTTTGGGATGTGCGTTTTGAAAAAGAGGGTGCAGACTGGTTTCTCAGAGTTTTCATCGACAAGGACGGCGGTGTTTCAATCGACGATTGCGTTGACATGAGCCATGCTCTCGATAAGCCGCTTGACGATGCTGACCCGATCGAACAGAGCTACTGCCTTGAGGTTTGCTCCCCCGGACTGGAGAGAAATCTCAAAAGGGACAGCCATTTTGAAAAGTGCATAGGCAAGCCGATTCAGGTTAAGCTGATTCGTCCGCTTGAGGGCAGCAGAGAGTACAAGGGAACTCTCGAGAGCTACGACAACGGAAATTTTGAGCTTCTTACTCAAGACGGGGTGAAGCTCGTTATAAATAAAAAAGAAACATCTTATGTTAAACTTGATGATTTCGGAGGAGAAGAACAATGGTAAACAAAGAGCTTTTTATGGCGCTCGAAATGCTTGAAAAAGAAAAAGGAATACCTATGGACGTACTTTGCGAGGGTATTCAGAAGGCGCTCGTCACGGCAGTTAAGCGTGACTACAACAACAAGGACATCGTTTTCTGCGAGCTTGACCCCGAGAAAAAGACAATGCGAGTTTTTGTAAGAAAGAACGTTGTCTCCGAGGTGGTTGATCCCGATGAGGATTTGACCGTTGAACAGGCTCAGAAGTATAAGCCGACAGCTATGGTCGGAGACATTATTGAAATTGAGCTTGAGACAAAAGAGGTCAGCAGAATTGCAGCCGATAAGGGCAAGCATGTTATCCGACAGGGTATCCGAGAGGCCGAGCATGGCAGACTGCGTGAGGAGTTCCAGGCTCACAATCAGGAGATCGTTACAGCCAAGGTTTCGCGAGTTGATCCCGAGACTAAGGACGCTATCGTTGAAATCGGCAAGGCTCAGGAGCCGCTCTTCAGAAGCGAACAGATCCCGAATGAAACACTTCTTCCGGGTATGCTTATCAAGGTCTACATTGCCGGAGTTGCCGATGCAAAGGAAGGCAGAAGAGGACCGAGAGTCACAATTTCCAGAACGCATCCCGGTCTTGTAAAGAGACTGTTTGAGTCCGAGGTTCCCGAAATTTATGACGGAACGGTTGAAATCAAAGCAGTTTCCCGTGAGGCAGGTTCAAGAACAAAAATCGCCGTTTATTCGGCAGATGAGAATGTTGACGCAGTCGGCGCATGCATAGGACCGAGAGGAGCCCGTGTCGGTAAGATTGTTGACATGCTTTACGGCGAGAAGATAGACATTGTTAAATACAGCGAGGATCCGAAAGAGTTTATTGCCGCTTCCCTTGCTCCGGCAGATGTTGTTTCGGTAACAATAGACGAGAACGCAGAAAAGTCGTGCAGAGTTATAGTTCCGGATCTTCAGCTTTCACTTGCTATCGGCAATAAGGGACAGAATGCAAGACTTGCCGCTAAGCTTACGGGCTGGAAGATAGATATCAAGCCCGAGAGCGGAAAAACTGACCCGTCGGTAGAGCTTTAATTAAAAGGAGGTGCAGGAATGCAGCAGAAGAAAATTCCGATGCGCAAATGTATGGGCTGCGGCGAGATGAAACCGAAGAAAGAGCTTGTTCGTGTTGTGAAAACTCCCGAAGATGAGATAGTTCTTGACCTTACGGGCAGAAAGAACGGCAGAGGAGCTTATATCTGCCATGACGCCGAATGTCTTAAAAAAGCGAGAAAAGCCAAAAGAATCGAGAAATCATTCCTGTGCCGGATTCCTGACGAGGTCTACGATAAAATGGCAGAGGAGCTGAAAAACGATGAATGATTCGGCGCTCAATCTTTTAGGTCTTTGCAGACGCGCAGGCAGGCTCAGCTTGGGCCATGATGCTTGCAAGCAGGCGATAAACAGCGGAAAGGCAAAGCTTTGCATAGTTTGTTCGGACGCATCAAAAAGGCTTTCCGATGAAATATCGGGGCTTGCAAAGGCACATAACAAAACCGTTTATGACGTAAGATACACGATGCTTGACATTAAGCAGGCGCTGAGCTTCAAGGCGGCGGTTTTTACCGTTGATGATGAAGGCTTCGCAAAGTCATTGATCGCAAAACTTAAAGAAAATCAATCCGGGGAGGAACGCATTTTATGATAAATAAATATCGTGTCCACGAAGTGGCAAAGGATTTTGATTGCCCCAGTAAGGAAATTCTTGATATTGTAACCAAGCATTTTGAAGGACAGAAAAAATCTATGACGGCTCTTGAGGAGGCCGAGCTTGACGTTATATTTGAAATTGTAACGCAGGAAAACAGCGTTGAAAGCTTCGACGCTTACTTTGCAACGGCGAACGAGCCGAAGAAGGAAGAAAAGAAAGAGAAAAAGGCTGAAAAATCAGACGAGCCGAAGAAGTCGGAAGCAAAGTCCGATGCTCCTGCCAAGGACGAGAAAAAGTCTCCGGCAAAGAGCAACAATCAGCCGAAGAAAAAACAGAAGGATCCCAACGCAGCTCCGCAGAGCAGAACAAAGGGCGAATTCAGAACGATCGACACAAGGGCAAGCAATGTTGATCTTGATAAATACAACGAGAAGTACGAGAATATCTCTCCTGTCAATCAGGACAGAAGAAGCGACAGAACGGTCAACAAGCAGAAGCTCAAGCAGAAGTCTCAGCAGCGCAGACCGGGCATGAAATCACGCCGTGAGACTGAGGCTGAGAGACTCAAGAGAATTGCGGCGGAGAGAGCAAAGAAGCCGCAGCTTCACATTCAGGTTCCCGAGGAGATAACAGTCGGCGAGCTTGCCGCGCTTCTCCACATGACGGCGGCAGAGGTTATCAAAAAGCTCTTTGCCCTCGGTCAGATGGCAACGGTCAATGAGGTCATCGACTATGATACGGCCGAAATCGTTGCGACCGAGCTTGGTGCAAAGTGCGAAAAGGCAGTTGTTGTCACAATTGAGGATAGAATTATTGACGACAGCGAGGATGATGATAAGGATCTTGTTCCCCGTGACCCCGTTGTTTGCGTAATGGGTCACGTTGACCACGGTAAAACATCGCTCCTTGACGCAATCAGACATACCTCCGTCACCTCTACCGAGGCAGGCGGAATTACACAGCATATAGGCGCTTACAGAGTTGATCTCAACGGTCAGAAAATCACATTCCTTGACACTCCGGGTCACGCCGCATTTACATCAATGCGTGCAAGAGGTGCCCAGGCAACGGATATAGCTGTTCTTGTTGTTGCTGCAGACGACGGTATCATGCCGCAGACGATTGAGGCTATCAACCATGCAAAGGCAGCGGAGGTTCAGATAATCGTTGCCATCAACAAGATGGACAGACCGGGTGCGAATCCCGACAGAATCATGCAGCAGCTTACAGAGCACAGCCTCGTTCCCGAGGAGTGGGGCGGCGACGTTATCTGCGTTCCTGTTTCGGCAAAGACACATATGGGTATTGATAAGCTGCTTGAAAGCATTCTCCTTGTTGCCGAGATGCAGGAGCTCAAGGCTAATCCGAACAGAGCGGCAAAGGGCATCGTTATAGAAGCCCGTCTTGATAAGGGCAGAGGCCCGATCGCAACCCTCCTTGTTCAGAAAGGTACGCTCAATTCAGGCGATATCATCGTTGCGGGTCAGGCTGTCGGCCGTGTCCGTGTAATGGTTGACGATAAGGGCAGAAAAATCAAATCGGCAGGCCCGTCCGTTCCGGTTGAAATCACAGGTCTTGCAGATGTTCCGAATTCGGGCGATATCTTTGACGCAGTAACAGATGAGCGTCTTGCGCGTGAGCTTGTTGAGCAGAGAAAGGCTGAGGCAAAGGAAGAGCAGTTCAAGTCTGTTCAAAAGGTTACTCTCGACAATCTCTTTGATTCGCTCAAGGACGGCGAGATGAAGGAGCTTAACATAATCGTTAAGGCTGACGTTCAGGGCTCGGCTGAGGCTGTTAAACAGAGCCTCGAGAAGCTCTCAAACGAGGAAGTCCGAGTTCGTGTTATCCACAGCGGAGTCGGTGCTCCGAGCGAATCCGATGTTATGCTTGCAAACGCTTCCGACGCAATTATCGTCGGCTTCAATGTTCGTCCCGACCCGGTTGCTATCAACCTTGCAGAGCGTGACGGCGTTGAGATGAGAATGTACAGAATTATCTACGACTGTATCGAGGAGATTCAGGCGGCCATCAAGGGTATGCTTGCTCCGAAATTCCGTGAGGTTGAGCAGGGCCGTGCCGAGGTCAGAAATGTCATTACTATTTCCTCTGTCGGCAAGATCGCAGGCTGCTATGTTCTTGACGGAAAGATTACAAGAAATTCAAAGGTTCGTGTTGTCCGTGACGGAATCGTACTTGCTGTTGACGATATCGCTTCACTTCGCCGTTTCAAGGACGATGTGAAGGAGGTCGCTTCAAACTATGAGTGCGGTATCGGTCTCACAAAGTTCTCCGATATTAAGGAGGGCGACATCTTTGAAGCCTACACTGTCGAAGAATACAGAGATTAAGAGGTAGCTTATGGCAGGTTACAGAATAGACAGAGTATCCGAGGATATTAAGCGTGAAATAATTGCGGTTATCAGAGAACTTAAGGATCCGAGGGTAATGGATAAAATGCTTACCGTGGTGAGGGTGGAGGTCAGCTCCGACGCCTCCTACGCTAAGGTTTATATCAGCGCAATGGAGGGACTTGACGTTGCTAAGGAGGCAGTCAAGGGTCTCAAGAGTGCGACGGGATATATTCGAAGAGAGGTCGGCAAGCGGCTTCATTTGAGAAAAACTCCCGAGCTTAGCTTTGTGGCTGACGATTCTATTGAGCACGGTATGAATATCGTTAAGATTATGGATGATTTAAGGACTGAGGACTAATGGTTATCAATCTTGAAACGGCGGTTGAATTTTTAAAATCAAGGGACAATTTTTTGATATTGACCCATTCACACCCGGACGGAGATACGCTCGGTTCGGCTTTTGCGCTCAAATATGCGCTTGAAGCCGTCGGCAAAAGGGCGAACGTAAAGTGCAATGACACGGTTGCGAAAAAATTCGATTATCTTGGAAAAGTTTGCAAGGATGAGTGCGCTTTTGACGCTCTTGTTGCGGTTGATGTGGCTGACACAAAGCTGCTCGGCAAGGACTTTGAGGAGAAATTCGCCGACAGGATTGAGCTTTGTATTGATCACCACGGTTCAAACCGTATGTTTGCCGAAAGAACATTGCTTGATGCGAAAGCTGCGGCGGCATGCGAAATAGTTCTTGAAGTTATTCATGCGCTCGGTATCAAGCCGACGAAGCAGATTGCCGATTGTATATACACGGGAATTTCAACCGATACAGGCTGCTTCCGCTATTCAAACGTCACTCCGCGCACAATGCGTATGGCGGCGGAAATGATTGAATGCGGCGCTGACAATGTGACGATAAATACGGTTATGTTTGAAACGAAAACGAGAACATATGTTGCACTTGAAAAGCTGGCCGTCGGAGGAATGAAGATGTTCCTTGACGGTAAATGCGCGCTGATAACGGTTACTCAGGATATGTACCGTCAGAGCGGCTCGGACGAGAGTGAGGTTGACGCAATCGCTTCGCTTCCGAGGCAGATTGAGGGCGTATTGGTCGGTGTTACAATGCGTGAACGCAAGGACGGAAGCTATAAGATCTCAATGAGAAGCAACCGCCCGATCAACGTTTCGGAAATCTGCGCGGCAATGGGCGGCGGCGGACACCCGCAGGCGGCCGGCTGTCAGGTCAGCGGTACACTTGAAGAAGCAACTCAGACCGTGATAGAAAACGTTAAAAAATATATAGAAAAATTATAAAAGAAAAACGCAAACCCGATTGATTTGGGCTTGCGTTTTTTAGCTTTTAACAAATTAAAAAACAACCGTCAGAAGCATTTTGAATTTATCCTCACCGAAAACGGAGTGGGGATGCTTGGCGGGCATAACGATTGTGTCGCCCTCGTGCAAGATATATTCAATGCCGTCAATAGTGATTTTTCCTGTTCCGTCAAGGCATGTAACCATTGCGTCGCCGCCCGACTCATGGGTGCTGATTTCTTCGCCCTTGTCAAAGGCAAAAAGTGTAACACTCAGTGCGGAGTTTTGCGCAAGAGTTTTGCTCACTACCTGACCTGTCTGATATTCAACCTGTTCTTTCAGGCTGAGAATTTCAGCTTTATTTATGTTTTTATAACCGTTCATAACTCAGTCCTCCTGCTCGGTTATATCATTGCCCGTTTAGTAACTGAAAATTCTTTTTGTTTGAGGAATAAAGCTTTTTAAACACCTCAAAGTTTTTGTCATAAACTTTTTTGTCTGCCGTGTTTGCATGGAAGGTCTTTTTGACCGGTATATAATTCTTAACACTGCCGAGATCCTTAATAATTCCGAGACCGATTCCTATTATAGCCGCCGCACCGACAGCACCGACATCCTGCGGCTTCTCAACAACTTCAATCGTCCTGCCGGTTATATCTGCAAGAATCTGTGCCGTTACATCGGAGAGCGCACCTCCGCCGACAAAGCGGATTGTCTGTGAGGTCTTTATCTTTCTGTCCTGCGCCTCAAGCATCCAGCGCAGATGATAGCAAACGCCCTCGATAACCGCCCTGAGCATATCGGATTTACCTGTGTTGATGTTGATGTTAAAGAACATTCCCGCGGCATTCGGATCCTCAAACGGACAGCGGTTACCGTGAAGCCACGGAGTGAAAATAACTCCGTTTGCACCTGCCGGAACAGAGTCGATAACCTCTGTCATATAGTCGTAAAGGCTGGTGTACGCTTTTTCTGTACGGTCTGTTATCTTCTTCTTTTCAATGAAAATTCCTATCTCATCAAGACAAAGATGATCCTTGACCCATTCGAGGCATTTGCCTGCCGTTTCCATCTCGGCAAAATAGTTAAAGCTGTTCGGATCAGCACCGACAATTGCGGCAATCATCGCAGAGGTATCGACAAGTTGTTTTTCTACGACTGTACCGACCCAGCCCGATGTTCCCGAATAAATGTGAGTATCGCCGACAGAGCAGCTGCCTGCGCCAACGCCGATGAGCGAGGCGTCACCGCCGCCGCCGAATACGGGTGTTCCCGGCAAAAGACCGAGCTTCTCCGCCGCCTTTTCGGTAACTCCGCCGACCATGTCGGTCGATTCGATTATATCGGGCAGATGATTCATGTTTACATCAAAAATATCGGCAACGGTCTTGCTCCAGCCCTCTTTGCCTTTTCTCGTGTCGTAAAGAAGCGTGGCAAACGCCGAATCCTTTGTCATCGTGAATTTATCAGTACAACGGCTGATAAGGAAATCCTTAACATCAAGCCATTTGTACGCTTTTTTGTAGTTCTGCGGCTCGTTGTTTTCAACCCACTTGTATTTGTAAACGGGGTCCTTTACGCTGCATGAGACGGCTCCCGTGACGGCAAGAGATTTGAGAAGCGGAACAATATTTGCTCCTGCAATCTGTAAGCCGTATGCCATGTATTTTTTCAGCTCCTCCTTGGCGCGCTGATCCATATAGCTCATGGGTCTGCGTACGGGATCACCGTTCTTGTCAACGAGGACGAGAGCCTGCATCTGAGAGCAGAATGAAATTCCCGCGATTTGTTCGGGCTTGATATCCGTCTTTGTAAAGATTTCTTTCGTGGTGGTACACATTGCGTTCCACCATTCTTCGGCGTCCTGCTCGGCGCCGCCGTTCTCGAGAATATAAAGGTTGTATGAGCCGTAAGAATTGACAATCGGTTTGATTTTTTTATCAATCTCAAACAGGCAGGTTTTAAGTCCTGTTGTTCCGACATCATATGCAATAACGTAAGCGCTCATGTTCAACACTCCAGTCAGGTTAAATTTCTGTCTCTATTCTATCATAAAGAAGATCAAAAGTAAAAATATTTTATGAATTTTTACAAATTTTTTTTAGTGACGTATTTAAAAACTAAACTATATGTGTTAAAATAAATTTAATCTAAAAAGCAACTGCCCGTGAAGTTATACGTTTTTCGGCAGTTCCCAAAGGAGGTTTTTTTATGGGAAACAATTTTGCTATCAAAAATTATCTTGATGCCGATAAGGTCACAAAGGAGCTTGACGCTCTTATTAAAAAGCCTATTTACAGCATTAAGCCGGAAGCTCTCAAAAAATATGAGAGAGAATATTACGCAAAGAAATGTGCAAAGTCAAAGGAAATGATCGACATTGCCAAGCAGAGAATACCCGGCGGCGTTCAGCATAACCTCGCATTTAACTATCCTTTCCCGCTTGTTTTTACCAAAGCATCGGGTAACAAGCTTTACGATATAGACGGCAACGAATATTACGATTTTCTCCAGGCAGGCGGACCGACGATTATCGGCAGCAACCCTCCCGAGGTTCGCGAAAAGGTTATTGAACTGCTCAATGACTGCGGCCCGTCAACAGGTCTTTTCCATGAGTATGAGTACAAGCTCGCAAATAAAATTGCCGAGTGTGTTCCGTCTGTTGAAATGTTCCGTATGCTCGGTTCGGGCACAGAGGCTTGTATGTGTGCGGTTCGTGTTGCAAGACTTGCGACAAAGCACAAGAATATCCTTAAAATGGGCGGCGCATACCACGGCTGGTCGGATCAGCTTGCCTACGGAATGAGAGTTCCGGGAACAAAGAACCTCCAGTCAAGGGGCGTTCCGATGTTTGTATTCAAGCACACGGACGAGTTTTTCCCGAATGACCTCAATGACCTTGAAAGAAAGCTCAAGAAGAATGAGCTTACGGGCGGCACGGCAGGCGTATTCATTGAGCCTGTCGGTCCCGAGAGCGGAACAAGACCGCTGAGCAAGGAATTTATAAAGGGAGCAGAGGCACTCTGCCATAAATACGGCGCACTTCTTATATTCGACGAGGTTGTTACAGGCTTCAGAATCGGACTTTCCGGTGCTCAGGGCTATTTCGGAGTTGATCCCGATCTTACAATTTTCGGCAAAATTGTTGCCGGCGGATATCCCGGAGCAGGCGGAATCGGCGGACACAGAGATGTTATGGCCCACCTCGGCGCAGGACTCGACTCTTCGGGCAAGAAGGTTAAAAAGGCAATGTGCGGCGGTACAATGGCGGCAACTCCGCTTTCGTGCGTTGCAGGTTATCATACAATTTGCGAGATTGAAAGAACCAACGCCTGTGAAAAGGCAGGACTTATGGGCGACAGGCTCATCGAGGGTATTCAGAAGTCGATCAAGAAGCATAATCTCCCGTTCGTTGCGTTCAATCAGGGCTCAATCTGCCACCTTGATACAGTAGGCACAATGCACTTTGCAATCAACTGGTCCAAGCCGTGGGAGATTCCGGAAATTCTCAAGCAGACGAGCGCCCGTCAGAAGGAAATGGAGCACATGGGAGCCGCTTACATGGCAGAAGGTATGGTTACTCTCGCCGGCAGCAGACTTTATACCAGTGCTGCATATACGGAAGAAGATATCGACGATGCAATTGCACGTTTCGACAGAGTATTTGACAACTGCGGCAGAATCGGCTGACAGAATAAGGGGGACGTTTAGGTGTACACTTTGGAAGAAGGAAAAAAGGCTGTTATCGAAGCGGGTCACAGACTGCTTGAAACAGGCCTCATAGCGAGAACGTGGGGAAACGTAAGCGCAAGAATTTCGGACACTCAGTTCGTTATCACTCCGAGCGGCAGAACGTATGATACGCTCACGCCCGATGATATTGTTGTTGTCAATATTGACGATTGCAGCTATGAGGGCGACATCAAGCCCTCGAGCGAAAAGGGCATTCATGCCGATGCTTACGCTTTGAGAAGCGACGTTAATTTTGTTATACATACTCATCAGGTCAACGCCTCGGTTGTCGGAGCGGCCGGCATTGATGTTGATCCGGTGCCAAAGGCTTACAGAGATATTCTCGGCGAGACTGTTCCTTGCGCAGGCTACGGTATGCCGTCAACGGATAAACTGAGAAACGCCGTAAAAAAGGAATATGAAAACAATCCGGGCTGCAATGCTTTTCTTATGGCACACCACGGTGCGGTTTGCCTCGGCAAGGATTTTGATGAGACCTTTGAAATCATTCAGGCTCTTGAAAAGGCATGCGGAAGTAAGCTTGAAAAGGCATTTCTCATGTATGAGGGCACCCCTGAATATACAAAGAAAGCGATGCTCAACAGCTATATCAGACACACGGGCGGCAAGGCCCTGCCCGAGTATGTGTCGGATTTCGGAAGCAGTGTCAGAGACGGTGAGTTTTTCCTGCTGACCTTTAAGAGCGGCGCAAGCTTCAATGTAAAAATCAAGGGTTGCACCTGCGACAGTGACACAAAGCTGCCTGCAATTGCGAAAATTCATGCTGCGATTTATAAATCGTCCGATGTCAATTATATTCGTCACCTTTCCGAAAGCGACATCATTGCATACAGCATGACCTCGGACTGTATTAACGCAAGACTTGACGATTTTGCTCAGATTGCAGGTGCAAAAATCGGCTCGTTCCGCTGGGACGGCTCGGCAAGCTGCGCTTCGGAAGCGGCGAGAAAAATTAAGGGCAAAAATGCAGTTCTTATTCACGGCTCGGGTGCTATTGTCACAGGTAAAACCATAGGAGATCTTGACGCAGTTGAGCTTGTTATGAGCAAGGAATGTAAAACCCAGATAGGTTCACTTTTCCTCGGAAGCGGCGAGCCTCTCGGCTATGCCGACCGTGTTCTTCAAAGAGTAATTTATGTAAACAAGTATTCAAAGAAAGCTGAGTCTTAAAACAAGCAAAAAGCCGTGAATCACAAAGCATTTTCGCAATGTGGTTTACGGTTTTATTTTTATAAAATATTCCCTCTCGGATAAAAATCTTTCATTCTCGGCCGGACTTCAAATTGATTTCGGCCCAGACAAATTATAACATAAGGATTCCCTTTTACAATTATAAAGGGCGAAAAAACAAATTGTATATTAAAATTGTTAATAAAATGTCAATTTAACCAATATTTCCAAGAGTAGGGATTAAATTATTCATATACTTTTTTCATTGACTTATTTGCCGAAATACTTTATAATTTCATAGGATTTTACAATGAGGGAGAATTGGTTTTTATGTTATCAAATACAGAAAAGACTATGGACAAGATTGTTGCCCTTTGCAAAAACAGAGGATTCATTTTTGCCGGCAGCGATATTTACGGCGGTCTTGCAAACACATGGGATTACGGCCCGCTCGGAGCAAGACTTAAAAACAATGTTAAGGACACCTGGAGAAAGCGTTTTATTCAGGAGAGAAAGAACAGCTACGAGGTTGACGCCGATATTCTCATGCATCCGAGAGTATGGGAAGCAAGCGGTCACGTTGCCAGCTTCTCAGATCCGCTTCTTGACTGTAAGGAATGTAAAATGCGTCACAGAGCAGACCAGCTTATCGACAACTTTGATCCGGAAGCTCATGCAGACGGCATGACGAAGGAGGAGATGTTTGATTACATCAAGGCTCATTCGATTCCGTGTCCGAACTGCGGCAAGCATAACTTTACGGACATCAGAGAATTCAATCTTATGTTCCAGACATACAGGGGAGTTACTAACGATGCAAAGAGCATTATTTATCTTCGTCCCGAAAATGCGCAGGGTGAATATGTTAACTACCTGAATGTACAGCGCAGCATGAGAGCTAAGCTCCCGTTCAGCATAGGTCAGATAGGTAAGGCTTTCAGAAATGAGATTACTCCCGGCAACTTTACATTCAGAACCATAGAGTTCGAGCAGATGGAGTTCCAGACCTTCTGCAAGGAGGGAACGGACACAGACCTCTACGAATATTTCAAGAATTACGGCCATCGGTATTACATGGATCTCGGTATTGCCGAGGAGCATCTCCGCTTCCACGACCATGAGAAGCTTGCTCACTATGCAAAGGCGGCGTGCGATATCGAATTTCTCTTCCCGTTCGGATGGGGCGAGATCAACGGTACACACAACAGAACGAACTTTGACCTCACAAGACATCAGGAATACAGCGGCCAGAAGCTCGAATACCTTGATCCCGAGACAAACGAAAGATATATACCTTTTATAATAGAATCAACATACGGACTGGACAGAACGGTTCTTGCCCTTCTCTGCGAGGCATATGATGAGGAAGTTATTGATGCCGAGAAGAACGATACAAGAGTTGTTCTTCACCTCAATCCGGCAATTGCTCCTTACAAGGCTGCGGTTCTTCCTCTCTCAAAGAAGCTTTCCTCGGACGCTCTCAAGGTTTATGAAAAGCTTCAGAAGGACTTCATGGTTGACTTTGATGAGACAGGCTCGATCGGCAAGAGATACCGCCGTGAGGACGAGATCGGAACTCCGTTCTGTATCACATTCGACTTTGATTCCCTTGAGGACAACTGCGTAACCGTTCGTGACAGAGACACAATGGAGCAGGTTCGTATGCCGATTGATGAAATCAGTGAATATATTTCGTCAAAGATTACATTCTAATTATTGGCGGATAATAAACATAAACAGAATTTTGAATTGGAAGGCAAAGCTATGAAAAAAATCAATTTTACAGAAACAGTTCTCCGTGACGCTCAGCAGTCGCTGATTGCAACGAGAATGCCTTTTGAAACCTTTGAGCCGATTCTTTCAACAATGGACAAGGCGGGTTACTACTCGCTGGAATGCTGGGGCGGCGCAACATTTGATTCGTGTCTGCGTTACCTGAACGAGGATCCGTGGGAGAGACTCAGAAAGATTCGCAAGGCATGTCCGAACACAAAGCTTCAGATGCTTCTCAGAGGTCAGAATCTTCTCGGCTACAAGCATTACCCGAACGATGTTGTAAGAAAGTTTGTGGCAAAGAGCGTTGAAAACGGAATCGACATCATCAGAATTTTTGATGCACTCAACGATGTAAGAAACCTTGAGGTTGCCGTTGACCAGACAATTAAGTCGGGCGCTCACGCATCGGGTACTATTTGCTACACGCTCAGTCCGGTGCACAACACAAAGGCTTATATCAAGCTTGCCAAGGATATGGAAAGCATGGGTGTTCAGTCCATCTGTATCAAGGATATGGCAGGTATCATCAGCCCTAAGGAGGCTTATGAGCTTGTAGGTGCACTCAAGGAGAACGTTAAACTCCCGATCATCCTTCACACGCACTGCACAACAGGCCTCGGTCCGATGACCTTGCTCAAGGCGGCCGAAGCGGGCGTTGATGTTATCGACACCGCAATTTCAAGCTTCTCGGGCGGCACAAGCCAGCCGGCAACAGAAACCCTTAACTATATCCTTACCCAGGACGGTTATAAGACAGGTCTTGATACCGATGTTCTCAAGCAGATCAACGATTTCTTCAAGCCCGTTAAGGCGGATGCGCTCAAAAGCGGACTGCTCAATCCTGTTGTTCTTTCGACGGATACGGACGCTCTGACATATCAGGTTCCGGGCGGAATGCTTTCAAACCTTGTTGCTCAGCTTACGGCTCAGAAGAAGATGGATAAGTTTGAAGAGGTTCTTGAGGAAACTCCGAGAGTAAGAAAAGACCTCGGTTATCCGCCTCTTGTTACTCCGATGAGCCAGATGGTCGGTGTTCAGGCGACGTCGAATGTCCTTGCAGGCGAGAGATATAAGAATGTTTCCAAGGAGATTCGCGCTTATGTAAGAGGCGAGTACGGCAAGGCTCCCGGAAAGATAGATCCTGCGCTCATCAAAAAGGTTCTCGGTGACGAGAAGCCCATCAAGGGCAGATATGCAGATACCCTCGGTGATGGTTACGAGGCTGCAAAGGCTGAGATCGGCGCAAAGGCACACAGCGAAGAGGATGTTCTTTCATATATCGCATTCCCCACTCAGGCCGAAGCGTTCTTCGACAAGCGTGACGAAAGAGCGAAGAACACCTTCAAATACACCATTGAAAAAATTGATTGAGGAGGAAAACGAATATGAATATGACTCCTAAGCTTCTCGGTGTTTTTACTCAGATCTACGGCTCAAACGATGCCATGGATTTCGGCAAAGCAGCACTTGTTGCGGTTGTCGGATTTGTTACCGTTATCGCAATTCTTGCGATTATCGCACTGTTCATTAAGGCTATTGCCGCAATGTTCGATAAAACAAGCAAGACTGCCCAAGCTCCTGTTGATCCGGCACCTGCCGCACCTGCGGCTCCGAGTGTACAGCCCGCACAGTCGGGAGTTGAGCTTGTAGGCGTTGACGAGCCTACGGCGGCGGTTATCATGGCAATAGTAAGTCACCGGAGCGGAATAAGCCTGGACAGACTCGCATTTAAATCCATTAAATTATCGGAGGACAAATAAATGAAATATGTTGTTACGTTAAACGGAAAAAAGTATGATGTAGAGGTTAACGAAAGCGAAGCAGTTATCACCTCCGTAAGCAATGCCGCTCCGGCAGCGGCACCTGTTGCTCCCGTTGCAGCGGCTCCGGCACCTGCGGCAAGCACAGCCCCGAGCGCACCGGCTGCGGTAGTAGGTACGGCAGTCAGCGGAACTCAGATCACATCACCGATGCCCGGTACAATTCTCAAACTGAATGTTGCCGAGGGTCAGGCTGTTAAGGCAGGCGACGTTGTTCTTATTCTCGAGGCTATGAAAATGGAGAACGAGATCGTTGCTCCCTGCGACGGCACGATCAAGCAGCTCCTTGTTTCAAAGGGATCGACTGTTGACACGGATCAGATTCTTGCAGTTTTATAATAAAGGACGGTATTCAAGATGGACTTAATTTTAAATGTTTTGAAAGGCTTGTGGGAATCGTCCGGATTTGCAACTCTCGAGTGGCAGAATCTTGTAATGATACTTGTTTCATTCGTGTTCCTTTTCCTTGCCATTCATCCTAAATTCAGGTTTGAACCTCTTCTCTTGGTTCCTATTGCATTCGGTATTCTTCTTGCAAACCTTCCCGGCGCAGGCATCATGGATGACCTCACTGCCGGTCAGATATTCGGCGGCGACGGTTCGCTTGCCGGTCAGGGCGAGCACTGGTATGATTCCGGCGTTCTTCGAATTATTTATGCCGGTGTTAAATCAAACATATTCCCGTGTCTTATCTTTATGGGCGTAGGCGCTATGACTGATTTCGGACCTCTTCTTTCCAATCCGGTCAGCTTGCTTCTCGGCGCTGCGGCACAGCTCGGTATTTATGTTGCGTTCCTTATTGCTATAGCGCTTGGATTTAATCCGCAGGAAGCCGCTTCAATCGCTATTATCGGCGGTGCGGACGGCCCAACGGCTATTTATCTTACGTCAAAGCTGGCGTCGCATCTTCTTGCGCCTATTGCGCTTGCGGCGTACTCGTATATGGCTCTTATTCCGCTTATTCAGCCTCCGATCATGAAGGCTCTTACGACTAAGAAAGAGCGCGAGGTCAAGATGACCCAGCTCAGAAAGGTTACAAAGACAGAGAAGATCATATTCCCGGTAATCGTTCTTGTCCTTGTTGCACTTATTCTTCCGTCTGTCGCTCCTCTTCTCGGTATGTTCATGCTCGGCAACCTCTTCCGTGAATGCGGCGTTGTTGACAGACTTTCCGATGTTGCTCAGAATGCGCTTAACAATATAATTGTTATTCTTCTCGGTGTTACCGTAGGCGCAACTGCAAACGGTCAGAGCTTCCTTCAGGTTCAGACACTCAAAATTGTTGCTCTCGGACTTATTGCATTCTGCTTCTCAACAGTCGGCGGTGTTCTCCTCGGCAAGCTTCTCTATCTCGTTACGGGCGGAAAAATCAATCCGCTCATCGGTGCTGCCGGTGTTTCGGCCGTTCCTATGGCTGCTCGTGTTGCTCAGAACGAGGGCAGAAAGTATAACCCGACCAACTTCCTTCTCATGCACGCTATGGGTCCGAATGTTGCCGGCGTTATCGGTTCAGCCGTTGCGGCAGGTTTCCTGCTCATCATGTTCCAGTGATTTATCAAAGGACAGGTTCATTCTGTGAGCCTGTCTTTTTTCAATATTTGAAAGATAACAAATTATTTAAAAAAAGGCTTGATTTATTTTTAAATTTGCGATAGAATAAGACAATTTATATTCTGAGTGGAGGTTGTAAAATGACTTTTGATGAAAAATTCGGAAAAGAAGGTTTGACCTTTGACGATGTTCTGCTTATTCCTGCCGAATCGGATATACTTCCAAAGGATATCGATATTTCGACAAAGCTTTCGAACACGGTCGTTCTTAAAACACCTATTTTGACTGCGGCTATGGATACCGTTACCGAAGCACCCATGGCAATTGCGATAGCCCGTGAAGGCGGCATCGGTGTTATTCATAAGAATATGCCGATGGAACTCCAGGCACAGGAGGTTGACAAGGTAAAGCGTTCTGAAAACGGCGTTATTGCTCAGCCGTTCAGCCTTACTCCCGATCACTATGCATATGATGCGGAAAATCTCTGCAAGAAGTATAAAATTTCCGGTGTTCCGATTTGCGACGAAAAAGGAAAACTCGTCGGAATTCTCACAAACCGTGACATGCGTTTCATGACTGATTTCAATATCAAAATCAGTGAGGTAATGACAAAGGATCACCTTGTTACCGCTCCTGTCGGAACAACGCTGGAGCAGGCAAAGCAGATCCTTATGAAGCACAGAATTGAAAAGCTTCCGCTTGTTGACGATGAGGGTTACCTCAAGGGTCTTATTACAATAAAAGATATTGAAAAGAGTGTTCAGTATCCCAATTCGGCACGTGACAAGGGCGGCAGACTTCTCTGCGGTGCGGCTATCGGTGCAACGTCAGATGTGCTTGACAGAGCAGGTATGCTCGCAAAGGCCGGGGTTGATATGTTCGTTCTTGACTCCGCTCACGGTCACAGCAAGAATATTCTCAAAGCGGTTGAAAAGGTTAAGACCGCATTCCCGAACATTACGCTTTGTGCAGGTAACGTTGCAACGGCCGAGGCTACAGAGGCTCTTATTGCTGCAGGTGCCGATGTTGTTAAGGTCGGCATCGGACCCGGTTCAATCTGCACGACACGAGTTGTCGCAGGTATCGGTGTTCCGCAGATCACGGCAATCTTTGATTCCGCGAATGCTGCCGCAAAGCACGGTATCCCCGTAATCGCAGACGGCGGTATCAAGTATTCCGGTGAAATTGTTAAGGCTATCGCCGCAGGCGCAAGCGCAATAATGGTTGGTTCACTTGTTGCAGGCTGTAAGGAAAGCCCGGGTGCAACAGAAATATTCCAGGGCAGAAGCTTTAAGGTTTATCGCGGAATGGGCAGCCTTGCCGCCATGGCAAACGGCAGTAAGGACAGATACTTCCAGGAGGACAACAAAAAGCTTGTTCCGGAGGGAGTTGAGGGACGTGTTCCTTACAAGGGACCTCTCGGAGATACAATCTTCCAGATGCTCGGCGGTTTGCGTTCGGGTATGGGCTACTGCGGCTGTCATAATATCGAAGAGCTCAAGACAAAGACAAGATTCGTCAGAATAACGAATGCCGGTCTTATCGAGAGCCACCCCCACGACGTATTTATTACAAAGGAAGCACCGAACTATTCGGGCACGAAATAATTATAATTTGTCGAAACGGCAGGACTTATGTTATGTTTTATAACGTATGTCCTGCCTTCGGTTTTTTGCATATATAATTCATAAAGAGAATGATACAAAATTTCATTATTACTTATGTATAAAATGTACAAAATCAATAATACGACTAAAAAAATATTGACTTTTGACGTTTTATGCGTTATAGTTAAACTAACCATAAAAGTGGTGTCATTGGGTGAATTGCGCCTTTTGCATGAAACCCTCATTACGACCCACCTGGTTTACCAATGCGTCGTAATGACGTTGATGTTTGACTCATTTAAACGGGTGTATGCCCTTGCGGGAAGGCTTCGGCAACAGAGTCTCGTTTTTAAAAGAGCAGCAATGACGTAATGATGTCGCGCCGGTATGCACGAGCCGGAAAAAACGTGCGGTATGTATGCTAAAGGCATATAAATAATATGGAGGTGCAATCCAAAAATGAGTAATGCAAAAAGATTCCTCAGTGTCATTCTTGCAATGATCATGGTTCTTTCGACGCTCGTTGTCGGTGCAAGTGCTTATTCTGCTTATAAGGACGATGCTATCAAGAATCAGTACAATAAGCTTGATAAGCCGGTTCTTACAACAGAACAGTATGCATCAGCAGCAGTTGATGAGCTTGACCGTATGCTCGGTAAGGAGCAGATCAAACTTGAAAAGTCTGATCTTTACGGTATCGGCGAACTTGATCTTACATCAGTTGACAAAACGATGGAGTCGGTTTACAACTTCGTAACCGGCCGAACCTTTGAAACATTCAAAGGAATGCTTGGCGACCTCGCCAACCTCAATGCTAACGCTTTTGCTACAGTCAGAAGATCGAGCGGAGATATCAACGTTCTTTACGCTGTTCTTCAGTTCCTCTATGACAATAAGGGCATTTTCGTCAGCTACATTAACCAGACGATTAACCTCGGCACAATTCTTCCCTCGGTTGTTGACCTCAGCGATTACACTGATGTTAACCAGCTTCTCAAGAAGATGCTCTACGAGGTAGTTTACACAACTAAGGATTCTGCCGGCAACAAGATTAAGCCTACAGTTCCTAAGACGGTAACTGAGTCTGTTGATTCAATGGTTCAGAAGCTTATTGATAATCTTATAGCTCAGAATCTTCCCGAGCTCAACGGTTATACAAACATCAGCTCAGGAACAACCTACACATTCATTGACAACGCTCTCAAGAAGGTATTCAATTCTTCCCTTGTTCTTGACGCCCTCAACGGCAGCGTTAAGGATGAGATCAAGAAGGCTTGCGGCGTAGAGTTCCAGAAGAATGCTGACGGTTCCTACGTTAAGGATGCTAACGGAAACAAGGTTGAAGCTAACAGAGATCATCTTAACAGCTATGCAAAGTATATCAATATCGACTATACATATAGCGGATTTACTTTCACAAGCGCTTCGTTCATGTCTCAGCTCAACAACATTCTCGGTTCATTCATTAACCTTCTTCTCAAGCCCGGCGTTTACACCTGGAAGACAGGCGATAACTCCGTTCTTATGGATAACCTTGTAGGTCTTGCAAAGGCTGTTCTTATCAACACGGGCGATGACTTCTTTGCTTCTTACATCAAGGTTGCTACACCTGAGGAAGTTAACAAGATGTCAAATGAAGAGCTTATCGTTTATGCTCTCCGTGCTATCATCAACGGTTCTGTTAAGGGTATGTACATTCCTGATGACGTAACAACAATTGTTGATTTCGCTTACTACGGAATGACTCAGCTTCTTGCAACATCTGCTCCGGAGCTTGATTTCTCCGGCTATGCACACACAATCGATACAATCATCGTTATGGGCGTTAACTACGCTATCTACAGCGTAAATTCCGCTATCGACATGGGTCTTACCTATGTTTCCGATATGAACGGTGTTGACCAGCAGCTTAAGGTTGCAGCTCAGTACGGTATCGAAAATTACGGCGGACTTCTCAACGGTCTTTCACTCAGCACGAGTGACAGCGGTTGGACAACTCTCAACAAGATTGTTGACGGTCTTTTCGGTCTCAACTGGCTTCCGACATCTGCAAACAAGGATGTCAAGACATTTGTAATCGACAACCTTATCAAGAAGATTGCTAACCTTGATCTCAAGGGCGTTCTTGATATGTTTGAGCTTTCTGCATTCCCGTCAGCTTCCGATCTCAACAAGACTCCGAAGGCTGCAGTTCTCGACGTAGTTACAAGAATTGTTAACATCATCTTCCCGGGTGCTTTCAATACTTCAGCTACAACTTTCGATGCACTTGTAACCAACGCAGCTCTTGCAAACACAGTTGATGCGATCTTCTCGGATCTTTACAACTACAGAGTAAACCTTGTTAAGGGTGCTCTTCCGATCGTATGTTCGGTTCTCAGCCTTACAACAGCTCAGGAATTCAAGTTCCCGACCGTTACTTGTGATAAATTCATTTATGACAAGACAGGTTCTCCGAGCTTCACGATCAAGCTTCGTAACAACTCTTCAGGTATCAATACAGGTTATACAACAGCTTCCGGAGCATTTGTTCAGGATAAGCTCTATACATATGAGATTCTTTCCATCACTTCAAACAGCTCCGTTCTTAAGCTTACACCTGATACCAAAAAGGTTGCTGCAGGCCAGGAGGCAAACATCAGCGTTTCCGCTACAAGCACATATTCAGGTTCTAACCCGTTCATCGTTGCCATTACATATAACGTTTTGACTGAGGACGGATCAAACCTTACATCTTCTCCGATTACTGAGTATGTTTACAGCTTCATCTCAGCTGCAGCCGATGACGACAGCGGCAAGGAAGTCAGCTATACAAAGGGCAACTACCACATCACGGGCGGCCCGGCTTACATCTATGCAAGCAGCATGAGAGACCTTTACAGAGCTCAGTACACATTCGAAAACACAACGGCAAATGAAGTTAAGGGCGCATCGGTTGTTGCTAATTCATCAGCTCCGATCAAAGCTTCATACATCGCCGTTAAGGATGAGAAGTTTGATATTCTCGGCAAGACAGGCGACCAGAACGGTATCGCTAAGTCATATATCTTTGAAACAACCGCTGAATACGATGCTCTTACTCCCGAAGAGAAAGAGGCTGCTTGGACAGCAATCTGCAAGGTTGGTACAATGACCTCTAAGCAGTACACCTACAATATCGGTGCTAAGTTTGGTTCGACAACGGCATCAACAGCAGTTAAGGTATTCTGCTATGAGGAGTTCGGACTTGGTTCACTCCTTTCTTCGGAAATCGGCAGACACCGTCAGGCTTCCAACTACAGCGCAGGCTGGTCAGATTGGGAGAAGGCAATGAAGGACGCCGTTGACGCAGTTTACTCACCGTTTGTTCAGGGTGCTTTCAGAAACACGAAGGCTAAGAAGTATCAGTCAGCTTATACTGCTCTTAAGGCAGCGGTTGAAACTCTCGATGCTAACGAGATGGCAGGCGGCCTTGATTCCACAAAGGCAATTATGAATTCTTATGCTCCGTCAAACGAAGGTAAGAATTATACAGATGCTGATTACAGCTTCTTCGGTGTTGCGGACTATGAGCCGTACACATATTACAACTACCGTAGCGAGGTTAAGCAGGCTAACAGCATGATTAACAGAGCAGAGGTTCCCGATGCACAGGGCAAGACCTATCCTGCGGATTCACTCACTGTTACTTACAGAAACCATCGTCTCAACCTTTACGGCAGCCGTCTTCTTAAGAAGGACGCTTTGAAGACTCACCTTGCTTATGAGATTGCAAATGCTCAGGCAAAGGGATACAACTCGGCTGATTATACTGCTGAGTCATGGGCAGCATATCAGACAGCTCTTAACTTTGCTAATTCTGTAAACAACGATTCTTCATCGTCTCTCAGACAGACAAAGGTTAACACAGCTTATGAGATGCTCCTTGAGTATCAGAAGAGACTTATCTCAGCAGGCGGTTCAACACCGGTAACTCCGACTTATTCGCTTATCAGCGATGTTGAAGCAATAGAGACCGTTGAAGGTAAGGTACTTGTAGGTGTTTCCGGTTACGGTGAAAATCCTGTAGAGTATTACTTTGCAAATCTTGAAAACTGCACAGTTGAGCTTGAAAAAAATGCGCAGGGCGAGTTCTCAACAGGCGCTAAGATCTATGTCAAGAACAATAGCGGCGATATAATCGAAACTTATGTTGTTGCTGTTACAGGTGACGTTAACTGTGACGGTGCTTGTGCCGATACAAACGACGCCGGCGTTGTTCTCTCCGTAAGTAGTGGTCTTACAGACTTTGAGTCATCATGTATCGAACTTGCAGCCGATCTTAACAATGACGGTACTGTTGATACAAGTGACGTTTCAAACATTTGTACAGTTGCAGCAGGTCTTGCAGACGTTGACTTCGTAAATCGTACAATTACAGTTTGATTTAATTATATTTTCCGTTTTCCCTCATCGTGAGGGAAAACGGAGATATAAAATATTTTAAGATGTTAATTGCAGCATTTGCTGTGGTTATAGATCATTCGGTTAATTCATTATGAACAGCCGATTGAAAGAATACGGGAGAGGTCAGCTCTTTATCCCGAAAAAATGAAGGAGGAATTTCCAAGTGAATATAACGAAGAAAATTCTTTCCGTCATATTGTCTGTTATTCTTGCAGTAGCTGTTTTCGGTGTCTGTGCCTCTGCTGAAGGCACGGCAAATGGCGACGAAAGCATGACGGTAACCGTTTCAACCGATAAGGATGTATATGCTCCCGGTGACGAAATTACCGTTACTGTTTCGCTCAAGACTAATTTCAATATGACTGCCTTCCGTTTCCCGATATTGTTCAATTCCGATGTTTTTGAGATCCCGAACCTTATCGGCCTTACGGCACTTAACACCACAAAGGTAAAAGGAACGTTGTTGGCAAACTCACTTAATGACGGTTCAGCTTCAGTTGACGGCTATGATTCTTCGAAATTCAGTGTTGTCCTTGTCCAGTGGACGGCAGGTATTACCAATTCAACCATGGGTGTCCTGAATCTTCCGAACGGTGAGCAAAGTTTTTCATTCAAAGTAAAAGCCAAGACATCTGCAGCGGGTAAAGAGGGTACATTCTTTATCCCCTCGGAGTATAAGGGATTCTACAATCAGGCAATCCAGACTCCGACAGATGCAACCACGGTTTACTATATCGACGATGCAAAGTTTACAAAGGAGTTTGTCTCCAAGACTGTAAGCGTTGTAGGCGAGACAGTAGATCTTGTACCAAATGCGGCCTATGATTCACAGGCTGTCATAGACAAAGACAGAATGTTCGTTTACGGCTTTGATGTCGGTATGGGAACAACGGCTGAATTGAAGCAAAAGGTTGTTGCATCCGGTTCGGGTACTATTAAGGTAGTTTATACCGATTATGGTCTCGGAACAGGCGCAAAAATTAATGTTTTGTCAGACAATACTGTAGTTAAAAGCTACACCATTATCATATTCGGTGACGTAAACGGCGATGCGGTTATCGACACAAACGACTCCTCCGATGTACTTTCGGCAGCGAGTGGTCTGAAGGACTATGAAGATGACTGTATTATTATGGCAGCTGATTTGAACGGTGACAGTAGCGTTGATACGATGGATTCAGGTATAATATTCTCCGTAGCAAGCGCAATCATCGACTTGGATCAGGTCAACCCCTATTAATCTCTTTAAAAGAAAAAATTTTTTGGGAGGAATAATTGCATGAAAATTGCGAAAAAAGTGCTTAGCATATTGCTTGCAATCGCTATGGTACTCGGTACGTTTGCTGTTGCCGCTTCCGCTAACGGAAACAAAGACACAGCTTCGCACCAGGTAAAGTTCTGGGTTACCATTTCGCCGATTACATCAGGCGGTACATGGAACTCTGCAGGAACAAAGTATGAAACAGCTCAGTGGAAAGATTCTCAGACCTCTGATATTCAGGTTGAAGCAGGCAAGAGATACATGGTTGCTGTTCATGTTACAACAAACTATTATGTTGGTCACTGTAATGCTCTCCTTTTCTATGATTCAAGACTTCTTGATACAGGTGAGATTTACAAGGAGGACGTTGGCAAGAAAGCAACGATCGCTAAGGTTAAGCAGATGGTTCGTTGGAACGAGTATGTTCCTGAAACAGAAACTACTCCTGCGTCAGGTAACCCGTTCCTTGCGAACAGTGAGGCTGCTTACCGTGTTCAGACACCTTCATCATTGTTCACAGATAAGAACTTCCTTATGGCTATGAACAGATGTGCTGACGATAACGGCGATGTATACTTCAGGAAGCTCGCTGGCAAGACAGGTACTTATGCAAATGCAGCAGAAGCTAAGTCAGCCGGTTGGGACTTCTTCAAGATGGATGCTTATCCGAATCCGGAAAACGGCGTTACAACAATGCTCGACGGTTCTAAAGAGTATTATGTTGCATTCCCGATTCAGATTCCGGCAGATGCACAGGCGGGCGACGCATACAAGTTTGTAATGCCCGAGGAAAACATCAAGCGTAAAGCAAACACAATGGGTGACTGCTTCGTTGGTGAGTGTCCGAATGGTGAAGCAAGTGCAGATGCTCTTGCTGACCTTTCTAATGCATACTTCAACGAGGATCAGTACTTTGATTTCTCAGGCGCAAACATCACTCTTAAGGTTAAGGGTGCCGAAGCTCAGGTTGATTACTCAAAGCTTCAGGCTAAGTATGACGAAGTTAAGGATACAGTTGTTGCTAACTACAACAACACTGAGGACTTCGTAAAAGCACTTGCAGCAGCTAAGACAATCCTTGACGAGAAGACAGCTGATCAGCCTACAACAGATGCAGCTCTTAAAGCTCTCGAGGATGGCTATGCTAAGCTTCAGATTAAGAGTGCTGATTACACAGCTCTCAACGCTGCTAAGGACGCAGCAGCTAACATCAAGGCTGAGAATTATGAGCAGGATGCTAACTGGACAGCATTCCAGAACGCTTATGATGCAGCAAAGGCTATTGCAGACGGTCTTGATATTACTCATCAGACAGAAATCACTGCAGCAGCAACAGCTCTTACAAATGCTATTGCTAACCTCACTCCGAAGGTAGTTGAGGAAGACGCTGATTACACACGTCTCAACGCTGAGATCGCAGCTTCTCAGAAGATCGTTGATACAGAGCAGGCTTCATGGTACACAGAGGCTACTTGGTCTGCATTCACAACAGCTCTTGCAACAGCTAAGGCTGTTCCCACAGGACTCAAGAAGTCACAGCAGGGCACAATTGATAAAGCAGCAGCAGATCTTAACGCTGCAAGAACAGGCCTTAAAGAGGCAGCAGCTAACTACACAAATCTTGATGCTCTTATCCAAGAGTGCGACGCTCTCACAGCAGGCGATTACACATCGGTTTCTTGGCAGAATCTCACAATTGCTCTCAATACAGCTAAGGCAGTAGCAAGAGATCTTAAGGCCAGAAATCAGGCTACAATCGACACAGCTTATAATAACCTTAAGGCAGCTAAGGATGCTCTCGTTCCTCTCGGCAAGGCTAACTATCAGCCGCTTATCGACGAGATCAACAAGGGCACAGCTTACACAGAGGATTATTACACAGCTGATACATGGGCAGCATATCAGACAGTTCTTGCTGCAGCACAGGCAATGGTAGATGCAGGTAACCTCAAGGAAGACGAGCAGGCTCAGATTTCAAAAATGGTCGAGGACCTTATTGCAGCTAAGGCAGCTCTCAAGTTTGTAGACGCTGACTACACAGCTGTTGACGTAGCTCTTGCTAAGATCCCGGCAGACGCTGATCTTGCAGCATACTACACAACAGATTCTGCTACAGCAGTTATCGCAGCAAGAAATGCTGTTGTTCGTGGTTACAACAAGACAAAGCAGCCTGACGTTGATAAGATGGCAGCTGACATCGAAACAGCAGTTGCAAATCTTAAGCTCATCGCAGCCGACACAACAGCTCTTAAGGCAGCTATTGACGAGGCTAAGCGCGTTAACTCCGCTCTTTACACAGCAGATTCATACAACGCTATGAAGGCAGAGCTTGATAAGGCTGAAGCTCTCTATGCTAAGACTGACCTCACTAAGAAGGACAATCAGGCAGAAGTAGATGCACAGACTAAGGCTCTCAACGATGCTATTACAGCTCTTGTTCCGGCAGGCGCTGATTACACAAAGCTTAACAATGCTATTAAGGCATTTGAGGCTCTCACAGAGTCCGATTGGACAGCAGATACATGGGCAGTTGCAAAGGCTAAGTATGATGCAGCTGTAGAGGCTTCCAAGAAGGTTTACACAGTTGATAAGCAGGCTGAGCTTGACGCTATTGCCGATGCACTTACAGAAGCTATCAGCAAGCTCGTTCCGGCACCGGCTGATTTCACAGCTCTTGACGCTATTCTTAGGGATATCAACGTATATCTCACTTCTTGGGCAAAATATCTTACAGATGATTACAAGACAAGGGCTAATGCAGCCGTTGAGTCTGCAAATGCAGCCGATTTCCGTGCACTTACTAAGAACGATCAGGCTACTGTAGACGCTAAGACAGCCGAAATCACAGGACTCTATAACAATCCTGAGTTCCTTGATTGGGATTATACAAAGATTAACGCAGCTAAGGCAGCTTTCGCAGCAATCGACCGTTCGAAGTATACTGACGAGTCTCTTGCAGCAGTAGAAGCTCTCTTTGCACAGGTTGGCGACGATTGGAAACAGGATCCGAGAAAGCCGGAAGGCGCAAGCCAGAGTGCATATGCTTCTCAGATGCTTATCCAGTCAAGAGTTCTTAAGTGGGAAACTCTCCTTGTTGAGAAGCCGGTTGAGGAGAAGGCTGATTACACAGCTCTCGACGCAGCTATCAAGACAGCCGAGGAACTCATTGCTAAGGGAACATCCATCTACACAGATGATTCCGTAAAGGTTCTCCAGGATGCACTTGCAGAAGGCAAGGCTCTTTCAAGAGATCTCCTTGCTTCAGAGCAGGGAACAGTTGACGCAGCAACAGCTAAGATCAACGCTGCAATGCCGCTCACAGAGAAGGACGCTTCCTACACAGCTCTCGACGCAGCTATCGCTCTTGCTAAGACAAAGAATGCCGATGATTATACAGAGGCTTCATTCAAGGCAATGACAGATAAGCTTGCAGCAGCCGAGGCAGTTGCACGTAACCTCAAGATTACAGCTCAGGCAACAATCGACAAGGCTGCTAACGAGCTCAACGCAGCTATCTCTGCTCTCGTTCTTAAGCCGACAGAGGTTAAGGGCGCTATCCAGTTGGTTGAGTGGACTCCGTCTACTGATTCCTTCAACACATTCAGTGTAAAGGTTAACCACGTTGACGGCGACTATGCTTATAAGATTCAGTTTATTGATGCTGACGGTAACACAAGAACAATTACAAGACGCAACAAGGCTGGTATCGTAACAGCAGCTACTGTTAAGACCTATGATGCACAGGGTAACGAGTGCTCAGAGCTCAGTGCAGATGCAGCATATGATATTTGGACAATCAACACAAGAATTGCAACAGGCTGCGAGATCAAGGTTATCGCTAAGTTCGGTTACACTTGGGAGAGCCAGGATGTTGCTTACAAGTTCACAGTTGATCTTGTTAAGCCGACTCTTGACACAGCAGTATATGCCATCACTCCGGCTGCTACAGCAGGTAAGGTTGGCCGTGTCGGTGTTAAGGTTGAGACAGGTATGGATATCCAGGGCGTTCGTACAGTAATGTCAACAGGTGCAACCCTCACTCAGAAGGCTTACACAGTTGAGAACGGCCATAAGGTATTCGATGCTCAGGCAAGCTGCTACCTTGAAGGCGAAAACGTAATCAAGGTACAGGTTAAGTATGGCAACGAGTGGCATGACGCTGATTCGTTCACATACACAGCAACAAAATAAGTTGAACACTGATAAATCGGTGTGAAACTCCGGAGGGGGTGCAGGGTAACCTGCACCCCCGTTTTTATGAGCATTTTTCAATATAATAAAATAGAAATTGTTTCTTTTTTAACAAAGTCTTTTTGCAACTTTTGTAAAAACCTACAAAAAAAGTAAGAATTACCCGTTATAATGTGCATTTTGTATGTTGAAAATTGCTCAAAAAAAGGATATAATATAGTCGTAAAAAATTGATTTTTACGAAAGGAATGAATTTCTATGGAATTAACGACTAACAAGTCCGTACTTGACTGGATCAACGGAAAAGTTGACCTTGTTAAGCCCGACAAAATCGTATGGATCGACGGCTCTGAGGAGCAGCTTGACGGCCTTCGCAAAGAGGCTGTTGAGACCGGTGAAATGATTAAGCTTAATGAAGAAAAGCTTCCCGGATGTTATCTTCACAGAACAAAGCCGAACGATGTAGCACGTGTTGAGGACAGAACTTTTATCTGCTCAAAGAAGCAGGAGAACGCCGGCCCGACAAACAACTGGTGTGATCCCGACGAGATGTATAAGAGACTTTACGATATAGCAAGAGATTCTTATAAGGGCAGAACAATGTATGTTATCCCGTTCTCAATGGGTCCCATCGGCTCACCTCTTGCAAAGATTGGTATTGAGCTTACAGACTCGATTTATGTTGTTCTCAACATGGCTATTATGACCCGTGTAGGCAAGAAGGTTCTTGACGTACTCGGAGACAGCAACGATTGGGTTCGCGGCTTCCATGCAAAATGCGATGTTGATCCCGAAAAGAGATATATCTGTCAGTTCCCCGAGGACAACGCAATTATCTCCGTAAACTCTGCTTACGGCGGAAACGTTCTTCTCGGCAAGAAGTGCTTTGCTCTCAGAATTGCTTCTTACCAGGGCTGGAAAGAGGGCTGGATGGCTGAGCATATGCTTATCCTCGGTCTTCAGAATCCGAAGGGTGAAGTTAAATATGTTGCTGCTGCATTCCCGTCAGCCTGCGGCAAGACAAACCTTGCTATGCTTATTCCTCCGAAGTATCTTCAGGAGAAAGGCTACAAGATCTGGACAGTCGGCGACGATATCTCATGGATGAGAATCGGTGCAGACGGCAGACTTTATGCTATTAACCCTGAGAACGGATTCTTCGGTGTTGCACCGGGTACAAATGCAAAGTCGAATTTCAACGCACTTGAGTCAACAAAGAAAAATACAATCTTCACAAATGTTGCGCTTAACCTTGATGACAACACCGTTTGGTGGGAGGGTCTCAATAAGGATCTTCCGACAAACGCTATTGACTGGAAGGGCAACAAATGGGATGCTTCCAAGTTCGATAAGGCTGACAAGAGCACATATGCCGCTCATCCGAACTCAAGATTCACTGCTCCGGCTATCAACTGCCCGTGCATCTCTCCTGAGTTTGACAAGGGCGAGGGCGTGCCGATTTCGGCAATTATCTTCGGCGGACGCCGTGCAAAATGTGCTCCGCTGGTTTATCAGTCAAAGAGCTGGGAGAACGGTGTGTTCATCGGTTCCGCAATGGCTTCCGAGACAACCGCTGCCGCAGCAGGTGCAGTAGGAGTTGTACGTCGTGACCCGATGGCTATGCTTCCGTTCTGCGGATATCACATGGCTGACTACTTCCAGCATTGGCTCGACATGGGCAAGAAGCTCGGCGACAAGGCTCCGAAGATCTTCAATGTTAACTGGTTCCGTACCGACGATGAGGGTAACTTCATTTGGCCGGGATTCGGCGACAACATGCGTGTTCTTAACTGGATCGTTGACCGCTGTGAGGGTAAGGCTGACGCAACAGAGACCGCTATCGGTTATGTTCCGAAGCCGGAGGATATCGATCTTACAGACCTTGACATGGATATTGATACACTCAAGTCAATTCTTGATGTTGATAAGGATACATGGACCAAGGAAGCTGCTGAGATTGAGGAGCACTACAAGAAGTTTGGCGACAAGCTTCCGCAGGAGCTCAGAAATCAGCTTGCAACTCTCAAGGCTAACCTCGAGAAATAATTATTATAAATATTTGCGACCGTCACACTCGTGGCGGTCGTTTTTCGTGGAAGCGGATTGCATAGATAAAATGCTGAATATATAAATAAACAACACCACCGCCGAGCAGAAATTCTGTTTGGCGGTGGCTTTTGTGTCGCAACATTCGGGCTATGCGGGTTAGTACAATCAGTTTATTGTAACGCCGGGCGATAGTGATATATAACTAATATGTGTATTACACATTACTTTTTGTTCTATGCCAATTACTTTAAAGAAATTATCAGTTATATATCACTAACAAACAGTCCATTAGTGATATATAATTAAAAAAATATTGAGGTTTGACATGAATATATATGATTTTGTTGTAAAACGCATTTACGAGCTCTGCGAAGAACGTAACATAACGCCCAACGTTTTAAGCTACCTTGTCGGAATATCTCAGTCAACCGTAAAAAGTATACTTAACGGAGAAAGTAAAAATCAGGGAATAGTTACCTTGAAAAAGATATGCGACGGTTTGGACATTACAATCGTTGATTTTTTGATACCGAGGATTATTACGAACTTGAGTAGGGAATTAAATAGTGAACCATTAAACATAGATTTAATCAGCAGCATTTTTGCAGATATTACAGAAATCAAGTTATGCGGTTTATTTGCCGATATAGAGGAGAAAACCCGAAGGGAAACTTTAATTTATGAAAAACACCTGTTTAAGTTTGAATTATTAAATAATAATTCAAAAAAACAGTTGAGATTTTTTTTAATTGTGGTATAATATGCATTGAATAGTGTATATATACAATTCAGTGCACCTTGCAAAATGAAAACAGACGTACTGACCCTCTGTGTATAATACACAGAGGACTTTTTATATCTAAGCGAAAGGATTGGTCGTAAAAATGGGTTCACCTTCTGCGAACAAGCGTAAATCAAGAGAGCAGGCTTTTATTATTCTTTTTGAAAAGTCGTTTAACACGGAGCTTTCGGTCGATGAAATAATGGATATCGCAATTGAGACGGAGGTCATTTCCAAGGACAAGATGACCGCCGATATCGTGAAAAAGGCTGAGGAAAATATTGATGAGATCGATGCCGCCATCGAGAGTAATCTTAAGGGCTGGAGCAAGCAGAGAATTTCAAAGGTCAGCCTTGCACTGCTGAGAATGGCTGTCTGCGAGATGAAATATTTTGACAAGGTTCCCGTCGGTGTTTCGATCAATGAAGCTGTCGAGATTTGCAAGGTCTACGGTTCGGACGAAGATAAGAGCTTTGTAAACGGAATTCTCGGCTCGATTTCAAGAGAAAAAGAGGATTGAAATGCCCTGCTTTTTAGGAATTGATACAAGCAATTACACAACCTCATGTGCGATTTATGACAGCGAAAACGATACTATCATTCATCGTAAGAAGCTTTTGCCTGTAAAAAAAGGTGAACTCGGACTCCGTCAGAGTGACGCGGTTTTTCATCACACGGTTCAATTGCCCGAACTGATGAAGGAGCTTTTTGCCGACTTTGACGGCGAGATTGACGCAATAGGCGTTTCTGATGCACCGATGAGGGCGGAGGGCTCATATATGCCTTGCTTCCTGACCGGTGTGTGCACCGCAGAGTCCATAGCGGCGGCAACAGGTAAGCCGCTTTACCGCTTTTCGCATCAGCAGGGACACATTATGGCGGCTCTGTTTTCATCAGGCAGGCGTGAACTGTACGGCAAGGATTTTTTCGCTTTTCATGTTTCGGGCGGCACAACGCAGGCATTGCTCGTCAGCGGTGAGCTGGATGCAAGGCTGATCGCTTCGTCACTCGATCTGAAAGCGGGTCAGGCGGTTGACAGAGTTGGCGTTATGCTCGGCTACCCGTTCCCGGCGGGAAAATATGTTGACGAGCTGGCACAGAAAAGCGACAAAAAATATAAGATAAATATAAAGCTCAAGGACGGCAACTGCTGCCTTTCGGGTGTTGAAAATAAATGCAGGGCGATGTTTGAAAAGGGAGAAAAGCCTGAGGATGTCTGCCGCTACTGCCTTGATTACATAATGACGGCTCTTTATAAAATCGCACTTTTTGCGAAGGAAAAGTACGGCGATTTGCCGATGATTTTTTCGGGCGGAGTTATGTCGAATAAAATTATAAGAGAAGAGTTTGAAAAAACTCTCGGTGCAGGCTTTGCAACCCCTGAATTTTCGGCGGACAACGCTGCGGGAATCGCATTGCTGGCGCACAAGAGGACAATTGAATGAAATCAACAATACTGAGCGTTACGCAATTGAATACCTATATAAAGTCGATAATCGACGGCGATATGCTCCTGAGAAGTCTTTATGTTGTGGGTGAGATATCAAATTTCACGAATCACTACAGGACGGGACATTTTTATCTGACTCTCAAGGACGAGAGTTGCGCCGTTAAGGCTGTTATGTTTGCCTCGGCAAACAGACGGCTGAAATTCATGCCGGAGAACGGTATGAAGGTTATTGTCAGGGGCAGGGTTTCGGTTTTTGAACGTGACGGACAGTATCAGCTATATATTGATGATATGCAGCCTGACGGTTTGGGCGCACTTAATCTTGCGTTTGAGCAGTTGAAGAATAAGCTGGCGGAGGAGGGCTTGTTTGACGAGTGTTATAAAAAACCGATTCCGCACCGTTCAACACGGATTGGCGTTGTGACCTCGGCAACAGGCGCTGTCATTCAGGATATCAGAAACGTTATTTCAAGGCGATATCCGCTGGCGGAGATTATTCTTGCTCCCGTTCAGGTGCAGGGAGCATCGGCGGCTCCGCAGATAGTTGAAGCTATTGAGCAATTTAATTCGGGCGACTATGCCGATGTTCTGATCGTCGGTCGCGGCGGCGGTTCACTTGAGGATCTGTGGGCGTTCAACGAAGAAATCGTCGCAAGGGCGGTTTTTAACAGCAAAATTCCGATTATTTCGGCGGTCGGACACGAAACGGATTTCACTATCTGCGATTTTGTTGCCGATCTGCGAGCACCAACACCGTCGGCGGCGGCAGAGCTTGCCGTGCCGGATATCCGTGAGGACATTGCCTTTGTTCAAACGGTCGTTTACGAGTGCGAAGCAACGCTTTTGCAACGAATAAACGACGAAAAAAGAAAGCTTGACATCATAAAAGAAAGACTGGAATACAGAAGCCCGGTTATGCTTATTGACCAAAAGCTGCAGCTCGTTGACAGCTATCTGACGAGCGCACTTCTGAGCATACAGCGGAAGCTGGACAAGGAAAATTCGAGATTTTCCGCAACGGCGGCAAGGCTTGACGCACTCAGCCCGTTGAAGGTCATGTCAAGGGGATATTCGATAGTCACGAAAGATGAAAAGGTCGTCATAAGCTCAAAAAAGCTTAAAAAAGGCGACAGAATAACCGTCGGATTCGCCGACGGAGAAAAAAATTGCGAGGTGCTTTAAATGGCGGCGAAAATGACATATGAACAGGCAATGGCAAGGCTTGAGGAGATAGTCACAAAGCTTGACGACGGCAGTCTGCCGCTTGACGAATCAATAAAACTCTTTGAGGAAAGCACAAAGCTTGCCTCGTTTTGCAACACGAGCCTTGAAAAGGCAAAGCTGAAAATCACCGAGCTCTCCGAGAAGCAGGAGGGCTGACGAAAAGGAATGATTATATGAGTCACATTGAAATGATAAACAAGGCGCTGGAGGGATATATGCCCGAGAGCGAGGATATAGTCAGCCGTGCAATGCGCTACAGCGTTGAGAACGGCGGTAAACGCATCAGACCGGAGCTTGTGCTCTCGTTCTGCGAGGCTTGCGGCGGAGACGCAGAGAATGCACTGCCGCTTGCATGTGCGCTTGAAATGATACACACCTATTCGTTGATCCATGACGACCTGCCGTGCATGGATAACGACGATTTTCGCAGAGGCAAGCCCTCTTGTCATATTGCATTCGGATATGAATATGCTCTCCTTGCAGGCGATGCACTTTTGACGCTTGCATTTGAAACGGCGGTTAAAGCGAAGCTGCCTGCCGACAGAATAATAGATTCGATTGCCGTTCTCTCAAAGGCGGCGGGCTGGGCAGGAATGGTCGGCGGTCAGGTCATGGATCTTAAAAACGAGGGCAAAAAGGTAGGCATTGAAGATATAGAAAAAACCGATGCGCTCAAAACGGGCGAGCTTATTCGTGCCGCCTGCGTCATGGGCTGTATTGCTGCCGGACGGAAGGATATGATCCCCGCCGCCGAGGAATATGCGAGATGCATCGGAATATCATTCCAGATAGTCGATGATATTCTCGACGTGACAAGTGACGAAAAGACGCTCGGCAAGCCTATAGGCAGTGATGATGAAAACAAAAAATGCACATATGTTTCGCTTCTCGGAATCGAACGCTCGAAGGAGATTGTTTCCGAGCTTACGGAAAAGGCAAAGGAAGCCATGAAGGGCTTTGACGGTGATGCCGAATTTCTTATTGACTTTGCCGATAAAATGGAAAAGAGAAAGAACTAATTACCTGTTTAATCGGATGTGAAGAGTATTGGATAAGGAAATAAAATATCTCAATAAAATACATTCGCCTGCTGATCTGAAAAAGCTTAACAGCTCCGAATATCCCGAGCTTGCGCAGGAAATAAGGGATGTACTTGTTGATACCGTTTCAAAAAACGGCGGTCATCTTGCGTCCAATCTTGGCGCAGTTGAATTGACAATTGCAATTCATCTGACGTTTGACTCGCCGAAGGACAGAATCGTTTGGGACGTCGGTCACCAGGCATATACGCATAAGCTTTTGACGGGTCGGTACGATGTCTTTGATACGATACGCCAAAAGGACGGAATATCGGGATTTTGTCATCCGAATGAGAGCGAGCACGACACATTCTACAGCGGACACAGCGGAACGTCGGTTTCCTCGGCTTTCGGCATTGCAGAAGCGAATAAAATAAAAAAGAACAATAATTATACGGTTGCTGTTATCGGTGACGGCTCGTTTACGGGCGGACTTGTTTATGAGGCGCTCAATAACGCAGGCAGGTCAAAGACAAATCTTATCGTTATTCTCAACGATAATGAGATGTCAATTTCGAAAAATGTCGGCTCTGTTGCAAAATATCTCACTAAAATCCGTTCAAAGAAACGTTATGTTCGAATGAAAGCAAGACTTGAGCGTTTCCTTGACAGAATTCCGCTTATCGGACACAGCATGGCAAGCGGACTGTTCAGTTTCAAAACAGCGATAAAAAATCTCATTTACGAAAGCACAATTTTTGAAAAAATGGGATTCAGATATATGGGACCGATTGACGGACATGACATTGGAATGATGTGTGAGGCTTTGGAGACCGCCAAGAGTCTCGGTGCACCTGTTTTGCTTCATGTTAACACCGTCAAAGGCAAGGGATATAACTATGCGGAAAAGGATCCGAGCCATTTTCACGGTGTTTCGGATTTCGATATAGATACGGGCGAACCTCATTCGTCGGGAGACACTTTCTGCAATGAGTTCGGCAAACTGATGTGCAAGATGGCACATGAGGATAGACGCATTGCGCTCATCACTGCCGCAATGTCACTCGGAACGGGACTGACCGAGTTCAGCGAAAAGTATTCTGAAAGGTTTTTCGATGTCGGCATCGCCGAGGAGCACGCCGTAACTTTTGCATCGGGACTTTCAAAGGGCGGAATGTTGCCTGTTTTTGCGGTTTATTCAACGTTTTTGCAGCGTTGCTATGATGAGATAATGCATGACGGCGCATTGCAGGATCAGAAGCTTGTGCTCGCTATTGATCGTGCAGGCTTTGTCGGTGACGACGGTGAGACGCATAACGGACTTTATGATGTTGCATTTTTGCAGAGTATTCCCAAGGTAACTGTATATTCCCCGGCGACCTATGATGAAATGAAGATTGATTTCGGTAACGCATTTTACCGTGACAAGGACGTTGTCGCAGTTCGTTATCCAAGGGGAGGCGAGCCTGAAATTCCTGAAGATTACGAACCGTCATTCGGAACCTATGACATTTACGGCAATATCTCTGCCGATAAGGTTATCGTAACCTACGGAAGGCTGTTTTTTGAAGCTGCAAAGGCAATAAAGGAGCTGGCAAATCACAGTATTGACGCAAAGGTTTTAAAGCTTAACAGGATAAAGCCGATTGACCCCGAGGCTCTCAAGGAGGTTATGAATGCAACGCATATTTTCTTCTATGAGGAGGGAGTCAGAAGCGGCGGAATAGGTGAAAAGTTTGCCGCCGAGCTCCTCCAACACGGTTACAAGGGCAATTATGATATAACGGCTGTCGAGGATTGCTTTGTTAAGCAGGCAAAGGTGCCTGAGCTTATTAAGCAGTATGGATTTGACAGTGACAGCATGGTGAATAAAATCGTTGAAAAGACGGCTGAGGTGTAAATATTGTCGGATAAAATAAGACTTGATATAGCGCTCACTCAGCGCGGACTTGCCGAATCGAGGGAGAAGGCAAAGGCGCTGATTATGGCGGGACAGGTTTACCTCAATGATCGGAAGGAGCTTAAAGCAGGAGCTTCGGTGAAGCCTGATGATGAAATTGAAGTCAGGGGAAACCGTAATCCTTTTGTCAGCAGGGGCGGACTGAAGCTGCAAAAAGCAGCGGAAAAATTTGATATTGATCTCGGCGGATGCATATGTATGGATATAGGCGCATCGACGGGAGGTTTTACGGACTGTATGCTCACCCACGGCGCAAGTAAGGTGTATTCGATTGATGTCGGCTACGGTCAGCTTGCATGGAAGCTGAGAACGGACGAGCGTGTTGTCAACATGGAGCGCACCAATTTCAGGTATGTTACACATAATGAAATTCCCGAGGATATTGACTTTGCAAGCGTTGATGTTTCTTTCATTTCGCTGAGAATAATTCTTCCTGTTCTGCGTGAACTTCTCAAAAGTGACGGACAGGCTGTGTGCCTTATAAAGCCGCAGTTTGAAGCGGGCAGAGAAAAAATCGGAAAAAAGGGTGTTGTCCGTGATCCGCAGGTTCATATTGAGGTCGTTGAAAATATAGTGAATTTTGCACTTGAAAACGGATTTGACGTAAAAAATCTTGATTTTTCACCGATCAAAGGTCCGGAGGGAAATATTGAATATCTTATGCACATTCAAAAGAGCGAAAATGCACAGAAAATGTGTGAAATAACGCCGGAGGAGCTTGTGAAGCTTTCACACGGCGAGCTTGATAAATAAGGCAGGGGAACAGCATGAAAATCGCGTTACTTCCTAATTTAACAAGAAAAAACGCTTTGCAGGTATCGCTTGAGGTCTGCGCCGAGCTTGAAAAGCACAGTATGAGCTATTGCATAAAGCGTGATTATAAAGATGAATTCAAGGATACAAAAGCCGAGTTCATCACGGTTGATGAAATGATTAAGATCTGCGATATTGTGATAGCGGTCGGTGGCGACGGAACTATAATTCACGCGGCGAAATTCGGCAAACCGACTCTTGGTATCAATGCGGGACGGATTGCATTTATGGCAGGTCTTGAGCCGTCGGAGCTTAATATGCTTTCCAATCTCAAGAGCGGAAAATATGAGCTTGACCGTCGCATGATGCTGAAAGCGGAAATTATGTCACCCGATAACAGGGTGCTCAGCGTTCACTATTGCGTCAATGATGCGGTTGTTGCAAGAGGCTTCCAGATAAAGATGGACGATTTTGTTGTTGAGCACAACGGAAAGTTTCTCAACAAATACACGGCGGACGGAATTATTTTTTCCACGCCGACAGGTTCAACGGCATACAATCTTTCGGCGGGCGGACCCGTGGTCGATCCGCAGATAGAAAGCATATTGCTTACACCGATATGCACACATTCCCTTTTTTCCCGCGCGTTGATTTTTAAGCCTGATTCGGAATTTATTCTTCACGGCAAGGGAGACGTCGAAATCGGTCTTTCCTGCGACGGCGAGGACTCAATTCCGATTGAGAGCGGATGCTCGGTCAGAATTTCCAAAGCCGATATGTTCGGCGAATTTATAAGAATAAAGAACGAAACGTTTCTTGAAATACTTAACAGCAAGCTGGAGCAGAGGCGGCTGTAAAAGGAGATAAAAATGTCATGAAAAAGAAAAGACACAGTATGATTCTCAAGCTTATCGAGATGTACGCGATCGGCACTCAGGAGGAGATGCTTGAGAAGCTTGAAGAGAACGGATTCAGCTCAACTCAGGCGACAGTTTCCCGCGATATCAAAGAGTTGAGACTTGTCAAGCAGATGGATAAGAACGGCGTTTACCGCTATGTTGAGGGCAAGAGCGAGACCGACGAATACCTTTCAAAGTTTACAACGATTTTTTCTCATTCGGTCGTTTCCTCGGATTATGCAGGGAATATGGTTGTTATCAAGTGCCATGTCGGCATGGCGAATGCGGCGTGCGCAGCCTTTGACAACATGGAGTGGGAAGGCCTTGTCGGCACGATTGCAGGCGATGACACGATTTTTGCTCTTTGCAGAACCGAAGCTACCGCCCACGAGCTGAAAGAGTCTATTGACAGAATAGTCAAATAAATCGGCCGCACAATTTGAGGATGTGATAATATGCTTACAAGTCTGAAAATTGAAAATGTTGCAATAATCGAAAGTGCTGCCATTGAATTCGGCTGCGGACTTAATGTTCTGACAGGTGAAACGGGTGCAGGAAAATCAATTGTCATTGATTCGATAAATGCTATCCTCGGCGAGCGGACTTCCCGTGATATCATCAGAACAGGAGCGCAAAGTGCAAAGGTTTATGCCGTCTTTGAGGATGCAAATGAAAGAGTTCGCAATTTTCTTGACGAGAACGGAATTGATTGCGAGGACGGTGTGCTGATAATCAACAGGACACTCAGCCGTGAGGGAAAAAATGTCTGCCGTATCAACGGTGCACCCGTGACGGTCTCGATGCTTCGTGAAATCGGCGGCGAGCTGATTGACATTCACGGTCAGCATGACAACCAGTCGCTTCTTTCTCCCGAAAAGCATTGCGGCTTTGTTGACAGCTTCGCAGGCAATGCGGATTTAATTGCGGATTACAGAGAAAAATACGGCAGGCTTTGCGAGATAAGAAGCAAGCTTAAAAAGCTGACGACCGATGAAAGCTCCAAGTCGCAAAGAATTGATTTTTTAACATACCAAATCGATGAGCTTGAAAAGGCGGAAATAACAATCGGTGAGCGTGACGAGCTGAAGGCAAGAAAATCGCTTATCAATAATTCGCAGAAGGTTATCGAAAGCCTTAACATCGCCTATGAAGCCTTGAAAGCCGACGGTGCTGGTATTGACATGATAACCGATGCGGAATCGGAAATAGCGAATGCGAGTGCTTATATGGAGATGCTCGGTGAAGCTTCTGAGAAAATAACGGATATCAGATACGAGCTTGAGGATATCGCCGAAACGGTGCGTGACGCAATGACGGAGGTTGATTTTGATCCGTCCGAGCTTGAGGATATAGACGAAAGGTTGGATCTGCTCTATCGTCTTTCAAAAAAATACGGCGACACCGAGGAGGAAATGCTCGAATATCTTGAAAAGGCGAGAGCCGAGCTTGATAACATAGCTTTTTCCGAGGAAAGGGTCAAGGAGCTTCAAAAGCAGGAAAAGGAAGCCCTCGCCGAAACGGAAACGGCGGCTTGCAAGCTGACCGAATCAAGAAAAACGGCGGGCGAAAAGCTCAGCAATGCAATATGCTCGGAGCTCGAATTTCTTGACATGCCAAATGTTCGCTTTGTCGTGAAATGCAACGATATCGGCTTGACGGAAAACGGAAAAGACGAGATTGAATTTTTGATTTCAGCCAATGCCGGCGAAGAGCCGAAGCCTCTTGCAAAGATTGCTTCGGGCGGTGAGCTTTCAAGAATCATGCTTGCGATTAAAAATGTTCTTGCCGAGACCGACGGTGTTGACACGATGATTTTCGATGAAATTGATACGGGTGTCAGCGGCAGAGCAGCGCAGAAGATTGCAATGAAGCTCAGAAGCGCATCGAAGGGCAGACAGGTCATCTGCGTTACACACCTTGCACAAATTGCGGCTCAGGGCGACGTTCACCTTTATATCAGCAAGTCTGTTTCCGACGGAAAGACATATACAAACATTAAGTCGCTCATTGAGGAAGAACGTGTTGCGGAAATTGCACGAATTATGGGCGGCATGGAGATTACAAAGCTCCAGCTCGAGAGCGCAAGAGAGATGCTCGGGAATGCAGGTAATTTATAAACAAAAGGACTGTCGCTGAGTGCGGCAGCCTTTTTTCATACGACGGATATATGAGGGGATTTTTGGGTATTGTAATTTTTTTGAATCTGTGATACAATGTAAAAAAATATAATGGAGATTGTGTAAAATGAAGAAGGAAAACTCAAAAACACGTTACATAGCTTTGCTTTGTTCATTCATAATAGTATTCAGTGTTGTGCTGACGGGCTGCGGCTCTGTTAAGAAAATTACTCAGAAGAAGTCTGCCGGCAGTTCGGACGAAATTCAAATCGGACAGGGCAACGACATTCTGGAGGGTCCGACACAGATCGTTGTCGGCGATGACGGTCAGTCTTTTATTGTTGACAACAACGGTCATTCGGTCGTTTATAACCCGAATCAGTCCGGCAACAAGTACACGGCAAGCAATATTACCCCGAGCAATACAACTCCGAACGCTTCGACAAACAGACAGACGACAACAAAGAAAACCGTAACAAAGAGAACCACTACAAAACCGGAGTCGACAACAGCCTCGCCGAATGTAGTTTACAATGCTCTTGCTCCGCAGAGAAAGTTCGGATTTAACGGCGCTTATGACTGGGGCGCCAAGTTTGTTAATTTCTATCTTTCAACCATCAGAATCTATTTCACCTATAACGACAAGGACTGGCTTATTGAGCTTTGGAAGGGCGAATATGCCATGGCTACGGTCGGCTGTGAGGTTGGTTTTTATTACAGAGACCACAATCAGACCGCACTTGATAAATTCGGTCCCAATAATCTTCTTTACAAGTGTGTTGAGGATCAGGACGCAATGCCTGTTTCAATGAAGCTCTGGCAGTATGAGAAAGCTGCGGATTCAACTCCTGTTCAGAAGATTGATTACGGCAAGAGATATTGCTGGTGGGCAGCGGACTTCGAGACGGGTGTGCTTGAAAAGCACCGTGACCAGACGACGCTCGTTATGGTTGCAACAATCGAATTCCCGACGGACAAAATGATGAATCTATTCATTGACGGACTTGAGAAAGAGGGCTTCAAGGAAGGCTCAATCAACAATTACCATAATGTCGAGAGATACTCGGTCAGCGGCAAAACCGTTACGATTTGCTGGAAAAATTATGATTACAGTAAGGCTCATGCATAAAACAGATTTATTGTATAAACTTTTTTCTAATTTTTCTTAAACCGCTTGACTTTTGTATTATTATGGGTTACAATACTCATGCTAATAAATATTATGAAAGGATGAATTCGTATGAAAAAGTTCTTGGCAATTCTTATGGTAGCCGCTGTCTGCGCAACTGTTGCTTTCTCTGTTCGTGCTGAAAACGATGTAGCTGAAGATGTTCCCGAGACAACAACTTCAACAATCGAAGGTGCTGTTTCAGCTCTCCAGAATGACGAAAAGGCAGAAGATATTGCAAATGACATTGTTGACGCTATTAAGACGGGCGCTTCAAAAGAAGATGTTGCTGACCTCGTTGCAACTCTTGAGAAGTACATCAACGATAAGGGCATCGGTTCCGATGAAATTAAGGATCCGGGCGCACTTCGTGATATCGCTGATGCATTCCTTACAGATGCCGGCGTGGACGTAGAAGCTCTTAATAATGCTATTTCAAACAGCATTATTGCTAACAAGGCTCTTGAGCTTTACTACAAGCCTGAAAATGAGACAACAACAGAGCCGGAAACTCCGACGGAGGAGCCGGAAACAGAGATTCCCGCATGCGGTTTCGTTGGTTGATTTCTATTTAAAATGCAGTGTAAAGGTGATGGAAAACCATCACCTTTTTGCTTTATTAACCAAATTTTAACAATTATTTAATTTGTACGCATTATTTTTATTGTCTAATAATTTTAGTGAAATTATCAGTGTCGGAAAGAGTGGGACGTGCTATATCCTCCTCTTTTACTTTCCTTTTTAAGGTCGGCATACTGTTGGTGTTCAGTTCATTTTCAATTCTATTCAGGATCATGGTCTTGCCGATTCCGTAATTATTGATTGTCAGCTTATAATTTTTCAAAGTACCGGGACTTTTAAAAAAATCTTCACTCTCTTTGGCAGAAAAACCCGTTAAAGCTTCGATTACCGATATGCAAAGCGGTTCGAAGCCGGTCTTATCGTTGCTTTTCACAGTGACGGTGCATTGGGTGATTTCACCGTCTTTGGCGGCATAAAGGCAAAGCAATGCACTGCCTTCGGTTCTTTTGTAAACAAAATCATTGCCGCTCTTGTAAACGGTAAACATTGAGCTTTCCAGCTCGCTTTCCGTTATGCTGTTGTATTTTTTCAGCAGCTCGTCAATATTGAGTTGTTTCTGACCCACGCAGGAGGTCAGAAGAATTATTATTAACAAAGGAAATATTATTTTGAGGGGTTTCATGTCGTTCTCCCGATAAAATATTGATTAGTATATAGATATAAAGTTAAGGGGTGCGTTTATGCAGCAGAAAAAGAAGAAAAACAAAAAAGTTATTATCCTCTGCTCGATTTTGGCGGTGGTTGTCCTTTCGGCCATAGCTTACATGATTTTCAAGCCCGATGAAAAGCTTGCTGTCAGCACTGTCGAGGTTACAAAGCAGACGATTAACGAAACGCTTGACACAACGGGAACTGTTTCAACCGCTTCGGAGAAAACCTATGCGCTGATTGACAAGGTAAAGGTCAAGACAGTCAACGTCAAGGTCGGCGATACAGTTAAAGCAGGAGATGTTCTCGCTACTTTCGATGTTTCTTCGCTTGAAGCGGCACTGAATGAAAAAGAAAACAACTATCAAAAGGCTCTTGCCGCATATAATAAGGCGAAAAATGAGGCATCCTCTGCAAGCAAGAGTATTGCAAGCACAAAAAAGCAGATTTCCGACCTTGAAAAGCAGATAGAAACGCTCAAGGCGAAATCAAACACATCAAAAAATAAGTCGTCATCATCCGGAAATTCGGCAGGTGTAAAGGTCTCTGATGACCTTGTGAAGAGATTTATAAAAGTCGCAAAGCTTTTCGGTGTTGAATATGACGAGGCAACAGCGAAAAAGGTACTCACATCGCTCCTTTCGGCGGGATCAAGCAGCTCGGATATTTCCGGCTTACTCGACAACCTTGGAAAGATAGCAGGCGGCTCCGGTTCCTTTGATATGAATGCTTTTGCTCGGATGAGCGGCGGCTCAAGTGCACTGATAAATGCCGAAATGTCACTTGTTCAGCTCAAGGCTCAGCTCGCAACGCTTGAATTGCAGTCAAACGATACCTTCCTTTCGATTTATAAAACAATATATGAAAACGCACAGTCGGAATATCAAAAGGCTCTTACTCAGACAAATGAAATGAAAAAGGGCTGGATTGCAGAGGAAAAAGGGCTTGTCAGTGAGGTTAATATTACTGTCGGCGAAACGGTTGAGGTTCAGACCGCTGTTGACGGCAAGAATATTGATATCAGCTCCATCATTTCTTCCGTCTCCTCGGGGCTTGATGTTTCAAAGATGATAAGCGCTTTCTTCGACTCGGAAAAGGTTGGCATAAAGGTTCTCAATTATCCTCTTGTTGCCGATATTTCGCTGAGTAAATATGATGTGCTTGATGTGAGCCTTAATCAAGAGGTTTCGGTAAAATCGGCAAATAATGAAGTCCATGAGGGCAGAGTATCTTATGTCGGAGCAATTGCAACATCCACCGGCAGCTCGTTTGATATCAATTCAATTATGTCGGGCAGCGGAAGCTCAAACACAATTCCGGCCCAAGTTACAATAGAGGACGGCGACAAGTCATTCATAGTCGGAACAGACGTTGATATCTCAATAATTACGGACACTCAGGAAAATGCGCTCGTCGTTCCTGTTGAAGCGATAATTATTGACGGCTCGGACGTTTATGTTTATGCATATAATCAGGAGAAATCAACCGCAGAAAAGAAGAAGGTCACTCTCGGAATCTCAAATGATACCTATTATCAGGTTCTTTCGGGAGTAAAAGAGGGCGATATTCTTATCAAAAACACAAGCGGGCTTGCTGACGGAGAAAAGGTTAAGCTGAAGTAACGGAGGACTGCTGTGGATATCAGAGAGAATATACGGATTGCGATTTTCAGTATAAAAACAAATATGATGCGTTCGCTTTTGACGATGCTCGGTATCATAATCGGTGTTGCTTCTGTTATTTCGATTATAACCATCGGCAACGGTGGCCGTGATTATATTGTCGGTATGATTGAGGATATGGGCTCAAATGCCATTCAGATTTCCGTCAATGCCAATACTGCCAACCAGTCAAACTATATAACCGAGGAGGATATTTCCTCAATAAAAAAGCTCGGCACGGTCAGCTATTGTTCACCTTATGAATTCTCATTCGGTCAGGCGCAGGCAGGCAAATATGACGGTTTGGTTTTCACAATTGCGGGCAATGAGGATTTGCTCTTTATCAATCGGATGACAACAAAGTACGGCAGATCATGGACTAAGGACGAATATGACCAGAAGCGAAATGTTTGCATCATCAGCACAATGACGGCTAAAAAGATTTTCGGTAAAGAAAACTGTGTCGGAGAAACGATAAATTATACAATAAATAATACGACGGTTTCCCTGAAAATTATCGGCGTTGTTGATATGACGGAAAATTCCATGGTATCGCAAGACCAACTGGAAAGCATGATGTCAACTTATTCAACAGGTGCAATGAGCATGGAAATGCTTGCGATACCCGCATCGCTCAACGGCGAGCTTACTGACAAGGTGAATAGGTATACGCAGCTTTATCTGATGGCAAGCAACGACGCAGACCTTGATAACACAGGCGAATCGGCTCTCAATCTCATAAAAACAAGACATGGCAGCTTTGATGATTCGGTTTATTCGCTTAGCATTATGGCGACATATATTGATTTGCTTGATTCTGTTATAAGCATTTTCACCACATTCATTGCCGCTGTCAGTGCTATATCATTGCTTGTCGGCGGAATAGGCGTTATGAATATCATGCTGGTTTCGGTAACCGAGAGAACAAGAGAAATCGGTATCAGAAAGGCTCTCGGAGCCAAGACATCAACCATCATGCTCCAGTTCCTGACAGAATCCGTAATTCTGTGTCTGCTCGGCGGTGCAATAGGCTTTGTGCTCGGAGTCGGCGGTGCATGGGCGGTTGCGGCTTATATTAACATACCGATAACGGTTAAATTTACAACAGTTCTTATCGCAGTAGGATTTTCAAGCGCAATAGGAATTTTCTTTGGAATTTATCCTGCAAAGCGCGCGGCTCAAATGACGCCGATCGAAGCCCTGAGAAGAGATTAAAAAAGTAACCGAAGGATTAAACGGCTGCGGCGAAAAAGCTGCAGCCGATATTTCATATAGGAGTGATATGAATGGCGGTCCATGAATTTGCGATGATGCCGCATGAGCCTCAAAAAGGCGTGAGGTTTGATATGTACGAGCCGCAGAAATATGCGTGCATAGCGGTGCCTGACGATGCAATTGAAGGTATTTTACCAAAGCTTGCCGAGATAGAGTTCTATCACCATGTTGTTGATGAGCCGAAAAAAGGGCTTGCATATTACGGTATAACGTTGATTCCGCCGACCTCGGAGCGGAGCTTTATTGAAGCGATAGGAAATTCGGCAGAGCTTGATAAGCTTAGAACGCTTCTTGAAACGGCAGTGATGTTTGATAAATGGGTAATTCATTTCGGAATATAAGCGGAGGTACAGAAATGGAGAATGTAAATATTCGTGTGGCGTCACCCGACGATGCCGAGAAGCTGTTGGAAATTTATGCACCTTATGTTAAGAAAACGGCTATCACGTTTGAGTATGACGTGCCGACAGTGCATGAATTCAAAAAGCGGATTGAGAACACACTGGAAAAATATCCGTACCTTGTTGCCGAGGTCGGAGACAAGATCGTAGGATATGCTTACACAGGCTCGTTTGTAGGGCGTGCGGCTTATGACCATTCGGCGGAAACATCAATTTATATTGACGAAGGCTGCCGCAATAAAGGAATCGGCAAAAGGCTCTATGCTGCGATTGAAGAAATATCTGTGGCTCAGAATGTTATAAATCTATATGCCTGCATCGGTTATCCGGAGGTCGAGGACGAGCATTTGACTATGAACAGCGTCGATTTTCATGAGCACCTCGGCTATAAAACCGTAGGTCGGTTTGAAAAATGCGGCAGAAAGTTTGACACATGGTACGACATGGTGTGGATGGAAAAAATGATTGGGGAGCATGACGAGGACGTTAAAATGTTTGTGCCGTTCCCCGAGCTTATATTGTAATAAAAGCGGCAATTCTGTTGCCGTTTTTTTATAAAATTATTACAATTTTTTTATTGACATAAAGTCAGGTTTAGGTGTTATAATTACTTTTGAAAAGAAGATGGGTGATTGCTTGAAAGGAGCGGTATTATGGAATATGTTAAGCTTTACAATGGCCTTACAATGCCGATTTTCGGAATAGGAACGTATTTGCTTTCACCCGATGAAGCGGAAAAGTCCGTTTTTGCTGCGCTTGAATGCGGTTACAGACTTATAGATACGGCAAATATGTATGCCAACGAAAAGGCTGTCGGCAGGGCAATGAAAGATTCGGGACTGCAACGCAGCGAAATTTTTCTTGAAACAAAGATATGGCCGACTCATTACACGGACGAGAATGCGATTGACAGAACCCTTGAGCGACTGGGCACCGATTATATTGACCTTTTGCTGATTCATCAGCCGACGGGAGATTTCATCTCGGGATACAGAATGCTTGAAAAAGCTTATCGGGAGGGCAAGGTAAGATCAATAGGCCTTTCGAATTTTACTCAGCAGGAAATGTGTCGGATGATGAATGTTTGTTCAATAAAGCCGGCTGTGCTTCAGACAGAATTACATCCGTACTCCGGTGAACAGGAACTGAAAAAATTCTTAAATCTTCAGGATATTCGAATCCAGGCATGGTATCCGCTCGGTCACGGCGACAGCAAACTGATAAGCGAGCCGATATTTACAAGGCTGGCAAAAAAATACGGCAAGACAAATGCACAAATAATTCTTCGCTGGCATGTTCAGGAGGGTAATATCGTCATCCCCGGATCAAAATCTCCCGATCATATCAGGGAAAATATAGATATCTTCGATTTTGAACTGACAGAGAGTGAGATGCTTAACATCGGTGCGATTGACAGAGGGGAACGTTATTATAAACGCTCACCGGAAAGATTCGAAAGATATCTTAATATGAAAATCCCGTTTGAGGATTAAGGCAACACCTTCAAATAATGATACACACCTCGTTTTTGAGGTGTTGCGTAAAAACAGGAAACCGCTTGAGTTTATCGCTCAAGCGGTTTTAGCAATCAGTATTTTCTTTTTATTTTAAGCGTTGTTGTTTTTGGAAACTCCGTGTCACGAATCTTGGTTTTTGTGACCTGCTTATACGTCGGAAGCTGCATATTTATTGCACGCACATCCTTTTTGAGTCTGTCTTTTGCGTCGGGTTCATTCTCATCAAGAAAGAATTCAGCGGTTATTGCACCGTTTTCTTCGTAGACAACAACCTCTTTTATGTAGTCCACCGTCAAAAGCTTGTCCTCAATCTCTTCGGGTGAAACATTTTTTCCGTTTGAAAGAACGATGAGGTTTTTCTTACGACCTCTTAGGAAAAGGAAGCCGTCCTTATCCATGTAACCATAGTCGCCTGTTTTGAACCAATCTCCGTCAAAGGCTTCGGCTGTTGCCTCCGGTTCGTCATAATAGCCCATCATAACATTTGAGCCCCGTGCATAGACCTCACCGATGCCATCTTCGTCAGGATCCTTTATCATAATGTCATTGCACTCAAGCGCATAGCCTGCACTGCCGAGCTTATAGTTGCTGAGTCTGTTGCAGGTAATGATCGGCGAACACTCTGTGGCGCCATATCCGTTTATTATTTGAATTCCCAGCTCATAAAGACCTTTCTCATATTTTGTATCAAGAGACGCACCGCCGCAGATTATCATTTCAAGATCTCCGCCGAGGTTGTCGAGAACCTCTTTAAAAAGCTTCCTTCTGACATCAATACCGATCTTCATTAGCGCATTGCTCAGCTTGATGCCTTTTTTGAGCTTTTCTTCCTTACCCTCCTTGCGTGCGGTGAACCAAATCTTTTTATAGATTGTTTCAACGGCAAGAGGAACAGCCGTAATGTGCTGCGGATGATAGGCATACATATCCTTCTGAAGATTTCTCAGATTTGAGCATATATAGCCCCACTTTGAAAGCAGCAGGCATGCAAAAAGTGCACTTGCCCAAGAAAAAGTATGGTTAAACGGAAGAAATGCAACTGTTCGATCTGCCGTCATCGCCCGGCAGGTTGCTATTGCATCGACGGCAACGTTCTTTTGAGAGAGCATAACGCCCTTGCTCTTGCCCGTTGTGCCGGAGGTATAAACGATAAATCCAAGGTCATCGGGCTTAACCTCGTCATCGAGATAATATTTCGCTCCGTTTTCAAGCTCATCATGTCCCATTTTGACAAGCTCATCAAAATCCTCGAGCTTGAGATAAAACGAAAGCTTGACATCGGGATTTTCTTTCATAAGCTGAATTGCAGGTTCAAAATCCCGGGCATAATAAATCGCGTCGCATCCGCTTCTTACCATGAGATCGACAAGATCTTCTTTCGGAAGCTTTGGGTCAAGCGGAATAGCGATCATATTTCCGCTGGCGATAGAATAAAAAGCCGCTATCCAGTAGTAGCTGTTTTCGCTGAGAATGGCGACCTTTTTACCCTTTAAACCGAGGGTGTAAAGATGCTGACCAAGTCCCGTTGTGTCATAAAAAACTTCATCAAAGGTCTTCTCACAGTATTCGCCATTCATATTCTTAAAGGCATACTGTTTGTTATGTTTGCCTTGCTTTGCGCCATATATAATAATATCCTTGACGGTGTCCATGTCGGGAATATCCCCGTATTTCCTGTATTTAACTTTTGCCTTCATTCTATTTCCTCCGTATTCACAGACATCTGTTTTTATTGGATTATCCTGACAAGCAAAATAAATTTTAACACAAATTACGGGTTAATTCAAGAGCTTTAAACCCTTGAAATCTTAATTTTTGATTAAGATTTTGTCATAGAAAATAAAAGCGCACCCACGTGTCCGTAACGCATGGGTGCAAAAACTATAAGTTATGAATTGTATTTAAGAAAGAAAGAACCTATTTCACTGTTATTCTTTGTGATTTCTCCGTTATTGTCCATAATCTTACATATATATTATACATTAAAACTACTATATTGCAGATATAGTTAAATTGTTATATAACTATTTTAAGAAAACATTTAATTTTAACCAACCTAAATTGATTTTTACGGGAAACTGTTATATAATACCTTAGTAGCAATTCGATTGCGGATAAATTTGAGAGCGGAGGCGGTTGAATGATAAAAAATATTATATTTGATATGGGCGGAGTTCTGATTGATTTTGACCCGGTTCGTTCGGTCAGTAATCACTTTGCTCCCGAGGACAGAGACGCTGTTCTTGCGAATACCTTCCGTTCAAAAGAATGGGCGCTGATGGATAAGGGAGACCTTTCCGTTGAGGAAGCGCTGAATAAAATGAACAGCCGTTTGCCCGAGAGACTTCATGCCGAGGTACGCAAAATGGTGATTGAGCGTGAGACTGAAATGCCGCCGATCAACGAGATGTATCCGGTTGTTAAAGCTCTCAAGGAGAATGGGTACAAGATCTATCTTCTTTCAAATTGTCCCGATTGGTTTGACGATTTCAAAAAAAGTGTACCTGCGTTTGCCTTTTTCGACGGATTTATCATCTCGGCGCGCTATAATGAAATAAAACCGGCGGAGAAGATTTACAGGATTTTGTTTGATGAGTTTTCACTGATTCCCGAAGAGTGTTTCTTCATTGACGATTCGCAGACGAATGTTGATATGGCCGAATATGTCGGAATGAAAGCTCATTGCTTCGGCGATCGTGATATTGAAAGACTTAAACAAGATATGAGAAACAACAACATAGTAATTTAATTAGAATTGGAGCTAAAAATGTCCTGTTTTACAAAAGCTCTGAAGGGCCTCGGTGAGTATCGCTCCCTGCTTTATAATGTGACAAACCGACGCTTGCCTGCGGGTGCGCTCGGACTGTCGCAGATTCACAAGGCGCACGTGATATCGGCGCTTTGCCAAGACCTTTCACCTCACAAAGCAATAGTTATAACGCCCGACGAAAGCTCGGCGAATAAGCTGTGTAAAGATCTCAATGCCTTTGGCTGCGATGCTGTCATGTATCCTGCCGGAGACATATCCCTGCGCCCCGACGACATAAAATCCCGTGATTATGAACATTCCAGACTGAGCGTGCTCGGTCATCTCGTCGATGGCAGTGTGCGTGCGGTTGTCTGCTCGGTTGAGGCGGCTTTGCAGCTCACAATTCCTCCCGAGGAGCTTATCGCCAAGAGGATAACGCTCACCGTCGGCGAAACCGTCGAGCAGGATGAGCTTATTGACAGGCTCATCAATGCCGGATATACAAGGAGCAGCCAGGTTGACGGTTCGGGTCAGTTCGCCGTCAGGGGCGGAATAATTGATATTTTTTCTCCCGACTGCGCTAACCCTTACCGAGTTGAATTCTGGGGTGACAGTATAGACTGCCTTTCTACGTTTGACCCCGAGAGTCAGCGACGTATTGATTCGACGAATTCCGTTGTAATTACGCCTGCAAACGAAATCTGCTGTAATCCCGTCAGACTTGCCGACCTTATTGAGGAGCAGATTGCAAAGACAAAGGGCAAAGGCTCCGTTCAGGCAAAGCAGTTGCTTTCTGCCGACCTTGAAAAGCTCAACGGCGGAATTCATCTGCCGAATATCGACAGATATTTGCCGCTCATCTATCCCTGTGCGGCAACGATTTTTGACTATATTGACGAGCCGCTTTTGTTTGTCAGCGAGAGCTTCGCCGTTAAAGAGCATGCGAACGCTTCGCTTGAGCTTTTCCATGAGGAGCTTAAAGCTTTCCTCGAGGAGGGCATCATTTGCAAAGGTCTTGACAGATTTATGCTCGAATTCAGTGAGCTTTTGGGCATTTATGAGGACCTCGGGGCGGTCTATCTTGACAACATTGCAAGAGGCTCGTTTGATACGCCTGTCAAGGGACTTGTAACGTTCAATGCACGTCAGTTTTCGCCGTGGAACGGTTCAATGAGCGTGCTTATTGACGATATTAAGCCAATGTATCAAAAGAAAGGACACTCGGTTTTTGTTATAGCGGGAACGGATAAATCAGCTCAGGCATTGGCATCGGATTTGCAGGGTGAAGGCTTTTCTGCGACATATATGCCAAACCCGCCAGAGGAGCTGATTCCGAACAAAGTCATTGTTTTACCCGGCGGATTTTCGGCAGGCTTTGAATATCCCGATGCCGGGCTGACAGTTATAACCTACGGAAGCAGAACAGCTCTGCCTGTCAGAAAGGCTAACAAGAAAGTCAACAAGGCGGCGGTGTTCAATTCGCTTGAGGATCTTCACAAGGGCGATTATATTGTTCATACCGCTCACGGTATCGGCATTTTTGAGGGTATCACAAGCCTTGAAGCCGACGGAAATATTAAGGATTATATCAAAATAAAATACGACAAGGGCGACATTCTTTATGTGCCCGTTACTCAGCTTGATCAGGTTTCGAGATACATCGGTTCAAAAAGTGAGAACGGCACGGTCAAATTAAACAAGCTCGGCGGCAAGGAATGGCAGAAAACAAGATCCCGCGTACGCTCGGCGGTTAAGGATATCGCTCAGGAGCTTATTGACCTGTATACCAAGAGAACACAGATAAAGGGTTTTGCTTTTTCTCCCGATATTGATATGCAGAACGATTTTGAGCGCCGTTTTGAATATGAAGAAACGGATGATCAGCTCCGCTGTATTCAGGAGATAAAGAACGACATGGAGAAGCCGTACCCGATGGACAGACTCCTATGCGGCGATGTCGGCTTCGGTAAGACAGAGGTTGCGCTGCGTGCTGCGTTTAAGTGCGTTGCCGACGGTAAACAGTGTGCGATTCTTGTGCCTACAACGATTCTTGCGCTCCAGCATTACCAGACGATTTGCAAGCGTTTTGACGGTTTCCCTGTTGAAGCACAGATGATTTCTCGCTTTGTTCCGACTAATCAGCAGAAAAAAATCAAGCAGGATCTCAAAAGGGGATATGTTGATATTATTGTCGGAACTCACAGGCTGATTTCAAAGGATATTGAATTCCGTGACCTCGGACTGATAATTGTCGATGAGGAACAGCGCTTCGGTGTTGCGCAGAAAGAAAAACTTAAAGAGCAATACCCGAATGTTGATGTATTGACACTCAGCGCAACGCCCATTCCGAGGACTCTCAACATGGCAATGACAGGAATCAGGGATATGTCGATTCTTGAGGAAGCTCCACACGACAGACACCCTGTCCAGACTTATGTTATAGAGTATAATTTTGATGTTATAATTCAGGCGATTCAATCTGAGCTGCGCCGCGGAGGACAGGTTTATTACCTGCATAACAGAACGGAAACGATTGAAAGAATGGCGTCAAAGCTCAGAGATTTTCTCCCGGATACAAATGTTGCCGTTGCTCACGGACAGATGACCGAGGATAAGCTGAGCAACATTTGGCGTGACCTGCTTGAGGGTGATATTGATGTACTTGTTTGTACAACGATTATTGAAACCGGTGTTGATGTGCCTAATGTCAACACGTTGATAATCGAGGATGCAGACAGGCTCGGTCTTGCCCAGCTTCATCAGATAAGGGGACGTGTCGGCCGTTCGTCAAGACGTGCAAGCGCTTATTTCACGTTTAGACGCGGCAAGGAGCTGACGGAGGTTGCCGCAAAGCGACTGACGGCAATTCGTGAATATACCGAGTTCGGTTCGGGCTTCCATATCGCGATGCGTGACCTTGAAATCAGAGGTGCCGGAAATATTCTTGGTGCACAGCAGCACGGCCATATGGAATCGGTCGGCTATGATATGTATTTAAAAATGCTTGATCAAGCCGTTCGTGAGGAGAAAGGCGAGATTTCGGCTGTTCCCGAAAAAGAATGTCTTATTGATTTGCCGATCGATGCACATATTCCTGCCGATTACATTGAGGATGTTGCGCAGAAGCTTGCGATGTATCGCAGGATTGCGGACATCAAAAACCATGATGATGCCGATGATGTTCTCGACGAGCTTATAGACCGCTTCGGTGAACCGCCGCAGTGCGTTCAGGGTCTTATCACTGTTTCGCTTCTCAGAAATACTGCGTTACAGCAGGGCGTTTATGAGATAGGGCGAACGGGCAGCAACGTCAAGCTGTTTATAGAAACGCTTGATATGGAAAAGATATCGAATCTTGCAAAATATATGCGGGGCAGGATAACGGTTTCCGCCGCAGGCAAGCCGCACATAGCCGTTAAGGTTATGCCGGGCGAAGATCAGTTGGCGGTTATAAATAAGGCACTTGAGATAATGTCAAAATAGGGTTGCCGCCTTTTGCAAATAAAACGTTTTCTGTATCAGAATTCGACGAACCATACGGATATTAAAAAGCTTCCTTGAAAAAAGGAAGCTTTTTTATGTGTTTATTCAAATGACAAGCCGTACGGCCATTCGACGAGACTGCCGACGTCGTAAACGTTTGTATAGTCGAGCTTGCACAGTGCTTCGGCGGCAAGTTTGGCGCGCTCGCCCGTTTTGCAATAGACAATAATCGGAGTGTCCTTATTTGGAATAAGCTCGGCGGCGGTTTCGGCATTGATCGTGTCAACGTCAAAGTTGACCGCTCCCTCTGCATGCCCCGTGAAGAATTCTTCATCGGTACGCACGTCGAACATTATACAGCCGCCTTCGTCGAGCATATTTTTTGCTTCTTCAAATGTTATTCTTGTGTATGTAATCATGTTGACCTCACTCGGTAAGATTGTTTGGCTTTTTTGGCTTTGCTTGCGCTTGCGGCGGAAGGGATAAAATACAACCTTAATAATAATCTATTTTCCTTTGTTAGTCAACCCGTGAAGCTTGCACCGAGGTCCTCTCCGAGACCGTTGCAGGTGTATCGCAGCTTTATTTCGTCGCCGTTTTTAACAGTATATTTATTTACTCCGTAATTCGGAAAAACTCCGTTGACCGAATACATCCAGCCGGATTGAGTACCGCAGTCCTTTTCGTAGAGCTGATGAATTCCCCTGATATATTCGCTGTCATAACCGGGAGTGTAAACATATTCAAGCTGAATTCCCGATTTACGGCAGTAGGTGCATTTTTCGGGGCAGGTGTTCTGCTTGCAAACGAGCCTCAGTACGTCAAAAACTGTGCTGCCCTCGGCGACAGAAACGGTTGTTTCTTTAAGAATGTATCCGTCCTTCGGCAAAAACGCTTTCTTTTCGGGACGAAGATTACCGAGATTGTTGAGTATTGTTTTACATTCGATTTCGATTGTGCACGTTACGGCTTTTTCCTGCTTTTTTGTCGTGGTGACCTTGGAGGGCTTGGACGTGTGTGCCGTTGTTGTAATTTTTGCGGTTGTTGTGTTCGATGCAGTTGCGGTATAACCCGTCGTTGAGGTTATAACGGAATCCGTTGAAGATATTGTGCTTTCGTCGGTAATTATGTTTTGCTCATCGGCTGTTGTGTTCTCGACCTTGGTCACGGTAATTCCGCAGCCCGACAAGAGAATTAAAACAGAAATAAGCAGAAGAGAAGTATATTTTTTCATATCGGTTAATCAATCCTTTAAAGTAATCGACGGTTGGTCATGTGTCGAAAAGTCCGTATTTTTTTGCTATTCGGTCGAATGTATCCTGAATATAAGGCGTTGCAACAAAAAGCGCAATGAGCGTTGTTACGGCATGAATTGCGTTGAAGCTCATACCCGAGATATAAACAGGGAGCATGGTTTTAACTGTCGGTGCGGCGGAGAAAAAAAGAGCGGAGCTTGAATCGACAATAAAGCCGTAAACGGCAAAGCACAATATGCCGCCGACAATTGCAACCGCCGGGCGGTTTCTGCCATAGCTTTTTTTATAAAAAATCAGTCCGCAGAGAAATGCTACAAGCCCCATGCCGAACATCTGAAAAGGCGTGTGCGCGCCCTGACCGAAAAATATGTTTGAAACGAGCATCGAAAGCGAGCCGCACAAGAAACCGACATAGGGACCGAACGATATCGCCGCAAGGATTACGATTGCACAGGTTAGCTTTACCTGAGGAAGCATAAAAAGCGCCGCGCGTCCGACAACCGCCAGAGCAACAACACAGGCAATTGCGACAAGCTCCCTCGTCTGCATCTTTTTCTTTTCAAGGCTCAAAAAAAGAGCGGCAAGCGCAAGTGCGATTATCAACGCGCTCGCAACGTAATACTGTTTTGAGATTATCAGCTTGGAACATCCGAAAATTATAGCGGGGATTCCGAGGATGAAGACAAAAAGAGTGATTATTTTTTTATACATTCAATTACATCCTTTTCCGTTATTGCTCCGTCGATAAATCCTTTTGAAATTTTGTTAGCCGCAGTTGTGTAAAAACGGTTGCCGTCAAAAAATTTATCTGTTGTGTTGACTGCGGAAATATTTTTATCAAAAAGCATTGCACAAAGCTCTGCATTTTCGGCGCAAAAATCTATGTCATGCGAAATAATAACAACAGTTTTATTTTTTGCTTTCAGCTCGGATAATATATTTGAAAAAATCTTTTTAAATTCTGCGTCCATACCCTTGGTAGGCTCGTCAAAGAAATAAATGTCACGCTCACAAAGTAAAAGCTTTGCAACGGCAACACGCTGCTGCTCGCCGCCGCTGAGGTCAAACGGATGATTTTTAAGAAGATTTTCAATTTGCGTAAGCTCGGCAGCTTTTTTTATTTCTTCACTGCTTTGCGACATCTCGCTGAGCTCATCTTGTACTGTTCTTGAAGCAAAGAGAGTTTGAACCTCCTGCGGCATGGCGGCAACATTGCCGTTGATTTTTATTTTACCGCTGTAGGGCTTTTCAATTCCGAGAATAATTTTAAAAAGAGTTGATTTGCCCGCTCCGTTTCCGCCGAGCAAAGCGAATATGCAGCCCTGCGGAATTTTCAGGTTCATTGAGTGTAAAATATCATCGGAATCTTTTTCGTATTTAAACGAAATATTTTTTAATTCTATTGCATTTTTTTCACTGAAAACTATACTTTTTCTTTCAACTTTTTTGCAAAAAATATTTTGACTTCCGAGCCAATTTCTTCCGTCACGCACACAAACGGGAGCTTCACCTTTTTTATTTGTGGAAGCAAAAATCTTCATAGCCGCAGGCAAGCTCAGCTTAACGAACTCGGGTAAATTGCTTGCGATTTCTCCGATTTTTTTCGGCTCACCGTCGGCAATAATTTTTCCGTTATCCATTACAACAATTCTGTCGGCAAAAGAAAAAATATTTTCAAGTCTATGCTCGGTTAGGATTACAGTAACGCCGAGATCTTTATTGATTTTATTGACGGTTTCGAGGAAGCGCTCGCCGGCGATCGGGTCAAGACGTGAGGTCGGCTCGTCAAGAATCAAAATGTCGGGGTGCATTGCCATCACGGCGGCAAGATTTAATATTTGTTTCTGACCGCCGGAAAGCTCGGCTGTTTTTTTATCGAACCAATCGTCGATGCCGAAGTATGAAGCCATCTCGGCAACTCTCAGACGGATTTCCGCCGTTTCCATTCCGAGGTTTTCAAGAGCAAATGCAAGCTCGTGCCACACCTTGTCCGTGACAATTTGACTCTCGGGATTTTGCATAACAAAGCCGATCTTTTCAGACTGCGTTCTGAGGTCTGTTTCGTCAAGCTTCGTGCCGTTAAAATATATTTCGCCATCGCGCTCACCCTTTGGTGCAATTGCGGGCTTGAGTTGACGAAGCAGGGTCGTTTTTCCGCAGCCGCTTTTTCCGCAGAGAATTATAAACTCGCCCTCGTTGATTCTAAGGTTGATTTTTTCAAGACAGTTCTTATTGTCGAGAGAATATCGAAAGCTTAAATTTTCGATTGTAATCTGTGCCATTTGATATCCTCCTTTAAATCAATTGTTAGCGGTAAAAAGCAAAGCAAAGTGAAAGCAATGAGTGAAATTATTGATAGAAAACCGAACGGATTTATTGTCAAATTCAGTTCGTTTATGATGTAGGTCGTGCCGATTTCGGACGGTTGATTTATTATCACATAGGGATTGTAAATGCAGTAAACCGAATTGCTGACAAGACCGAATATAATTAAAGCGTCGAACAGCACGAGCAAAATAAGCGCAAGTGTGTCGCCCGTATGCCATTGAAATCTTGAATAATAGGTTCTGCCTTTGAGACCGTAGCCTCTCGCTTTCATGGAGTCGGCAGTTTCGATTGCATTCTCGAAGCTCCACGAAACAAGTATTCCGATATTTTTGAAAGTGTTTTTCATCTTGCAGATGAAGCTGTCCGTTCCGTTTAGTCCCATACATTTTCTTGCTTGCGATATTTCTTTATAGCGTCGGCGATAGAGAGGAACAAATCGAAGTATCATTGAAACAACAAGTGCACCTTTTGGTAAAATCCTGCCGAAGATGTGCATGAACTTGTCCTCAGTCACAACCTCGTTGCTGCAAAAAAACCATTGGATTACCGAAACGACTGTAATTCCGGAAACGATGCCCATGACGAGGGCTTCAAATGTAAAATTGTTGCCGGAGGGCAAAATAAAAAGAGTTGTAACTCCGTAGTGATTGAAAAAGGAATTGATGATAACAACAAAAAGAAGCATCGGGAGAAGAAAACGAAAGACAGTTTTTCTTCCGTCCTTCCCCGAAAGCTTCAGATAGTAAGCCGTTGAGGAAATAAAGGATATAACAAGATAAACGGGGTGCCTGAGCAGCATGCCGAACGCAATAATGCTTATGAAAAATAATACATTAACAAGAGGGTGATATCCTTTAAATCCTGAGTTCATAATTTAACCGAAAAGCTTTTTGAATAAGCTGACAATAGCATTGATTATTCTTTTGAAAAATGAGATTTTTTCCGTTTTGTTGCGAAGGGCGAAGATATAGCCTGAGTCGTTCTTATAGAAGATCGTTCCGTTTTCGCCGGCAACAATTGAGCTGATACAATAGTTGCTTTTTTCCCCTGTAGGAGTGTAAAGCTCCTGCATATCCGCTACGGTCTGACCGGCGGAATCCTTGAACATGGTCACTCCGCCGGGGGCACAGTTATAAGTGATATAAATATTTACCTTGCCCGTATCCTTGAGATAAGCGTCACTTAAAAGAAATTTACCCTGCGGATAGCCTTTTGTCTGCGCCGAATAGATAACGGCCAGCCTGTTAGCGTCAATTACCTTAAAATATCCCGCTCCGAAGCCTTTGCCCTGAACGCCGAGATAAAGCCTGCCGTTATAGATGAGCGGCGTTGAAGTCGAGGCTCCCCCGAGCGAGAGACGCTTAACCGAGGAATCGTTAAAAGTTCCGTTTGCGTTAAGCTTCACACTGTACAGATATCCTGCCTTGGTAGTGAAATAAAGCGTTCCGTTTTGATAAGTCATGGATGAACGTTGGTCACCGACTATCGGGAGAGTATCTACAAGCTTTCCGGTCTTTTTATTGAGGGAAACCGCCTTTGAATTTTTGTTGGCGTAAATCGTTCCGTCGTCGCAGCCGAAAACAACATTGTCACCGACTGCGGCACAACCTGCCCAATAGAAGCCGCCGAGGCTTGTGTAAGTCCATGTTGCCTTCTTTGCTTCATGGGTTTCTTTTTTGTTTTCATCGGTAACGTTTATGCAAACATAATTTGCTTTTCTGTCCTCGTCGTTCCAAAATCCCGTGTAAATACAACCGTCGCTGTAAGTTATCGGGGTCAGCGACTGACCGCCGAGCGGATCGGAATAGACCCACAGTGATTTCATTGTTTTATAGTCAAAAGCTTGAATTTTTGCGTTGTCGAGAGGGCAATAGATAACACCGTTTGCATAAACAGGTGGTGTATAGCTGTAGCTCGGCATATCGACCATGTCGGTAGATTTGACCGTTTTGCCGTTCTTGACATTGAGCTTCAGAAGCTTCTTGTTGCTCATAACTATGAGTGTATCGCCGACAACGACCTGAGGGCTCGGCGCGTCTTTATATGATGAGCCGAGCTTGACGTCCCATGCAAGCTCCGTGTCCGCAGCGGATACGGGAGTTTTGCATGAAACGATCTGGGAATCGGAAACATATAATGTTGACGCAAATACCTGAACGGGAGAAACGAGAAGCAGCGCACAAAGAACGGTGCAAAGAATTCTTTTAAGCTTCATTTATCAGCACATCCCATCAAAAATTTTGTTAAAGATTTTTACAATGAAATTATAAATGGCCTTAAACATACGAATTATGAAAATATCCTTCTTTGATGTTACGGTCACATTTGAATAGGCGACAACCGTCGGAGCCTCCTCACTGTCGGAGCTTCTGACGGCAACGAGGGTATATTCGCCTTCCTCGCTGAACTTGATTTTTGCATTTCCTTTTTTGTTTGTCGTTGCAAGTTTTTTAAGCTCTCCGTTTTCATATAGATAGATGTCAACGTCCTTGAGGTTAGTCATGTAATTTGCTCTGACCGTATCAATATCGTTAAGACCGTGCTCCATGAGCGAGTATCCCTTGATGTTTACCTTGAGCTTACTTCCTGCCGAAACAGTGTAGCTGTCAGAGTTAAACTCGGCATACATATCACTGTAGTATCTTGTATCCTGATAGAAATAATACGAAACACTGTCGCCGTCAACGATTGCTGCGGTGTCGCAAGCGTAGCCTGTCGGAGTGCCGTAGGAGGGATTGATAATGCCGTCGTTGGGCATTGTTCCGTTGACTGTAAATCCGCAAGCCGAAGTGTTTCTGCCAAATGACTTCATAATAAAGCTGCTGTTCATAACAAGGTAGTTTTTGGCGGTGCTTCTTGTAAATTCGTCACCGTAATATGCCTTATGAGCGGCTACTATTGCATCCATAACCGTTGCGCCTTCGACCTTTTTGCCGTTGTGGTCAACCGATGCAACCTGATAGCCGTAAGCCTTTGCAATGCCTGCTTCAACCTCAAGAGTCTCGGGAGCCATGATAATCGTGCCGTCGGAAACGCTGAACGTTACGCTGACTGTCTCTGTGCTTCCCTTAGGAAGAACCGTTACAACACATTCTGCGGTCTGACCCTTGGGAGATGTTGCGGTTATTGTTGCCGTGCCCTCGTTGATTGTATAAACCTTGCCGTCATTGTCAACGTATGCAACGTCTTCGTTTGATGAAGTCCATGTTACTCCCTTGAGATTTGCTTTGAGCTGAGCCGACTCGTATTTTTGAATTTCAAGAGTTGAGTAGGAGAGTTTAAACTCACTCTCGGGGAGGGCGGAGCTGACGTCGAGCATGAAGATTTGAGCTTCACCGTCGCCTGTTTGAACAATTACGCGAACAAGACCCTTTGCGGGAGCCTCGGCAAACATTTTTTCTTCTGTTCTCTCATTGTTGATATAAACATTTGAATTCTCGGCAGTTACTTTAATGTCAACACCTTTTCCGAGATTATCAAGCTTTGCAAAGTTATTTGAATCAAATTCAACCTTTTTGCCGTTTACGGTGATCGCGACGTCAGACTTGTCATTTGTAAAATCTTCATCGGAAGCAAGGTTAACACCGTTGATTTCTGTTGACTTTTCGCCGAAAACGCCGCCGTCAATGAAGGTTGCGGTCTGAACCTTAACGTACTTGACCCAGTCAAGGTGAACGGGCATACCGCTCTCGTCAACTGCCCATGAGATATCAAACTGACCGTCCTTAGCATTCTGCTGCGGGTTTTCAACGTATGGATTAACGGGAATGTCACTCATTTTCCAGCTCAAAGCATCAACATATCCGAACGAGGTAATAATGCCGTTTGCTGTTGACGGGGTGAGGTTCTTTCTGAGAAGAACGCCCGAAAGAGTAAGGCTGTTTTCGTCAAAATTAACCGTCGGATAGCTTGCCTTGAGGGGATAGGGGGATCGTGTGCAAACGTTGCCGCTTTCACCAAGGCTGTCAACATAGGTCGAGGTGTTTGACTCGGTTTTTTGATACGTAACGTTGTAGTTCCAGTTTGTCTCATCCTCGTAGTGCTCGCTGCCTGCGAGAGCATACCATGTTGAGCCGTCCTGAGAAACCCAGACCTGTCCCGGTTCCTGAGTTGTTGCGGCGGCATTGAATGCATTTCCCGAAATCATGAAGTCGATTCCATAGCGATGCCTGTCACTGTTTTCTATATTCTTATTGAATTCATAGATAACATAGCCACCGAAGTTGCCGAGCGAGGCTGTGTAGGCTTTGCCTGAAAGTGTGTTTTCAATATTTGCTCCGTAGTACGGATTGTTTGTGTACTGGCCGGGTGCTACAAGGTATTCCTTGACCTTTGCATCAATCGCACCCTCGGCAAACGCTGTTACCGAAATGCATGAAAGTGCCATGATAATTGCAATAAAAATTGAAAGTGCCTTTTTAAGCATTGTTTGATTCTCCTTTTCTGCGCGCTTTTGAGCGCTGCCTTTTTTCATAGTTGCGCTGTTTGCGCTCCTCTTGCTTTGATTCTTTAAGTCCCGCTGCTTCGAGTGCCCACGGCCAAGGCCCGAAAAAGCCTTTTATTCGGTTAACATCGTCCTCGGAAAAATCACTCTTTTTCGGGAAGCGCTTTTCTTTGCTCGCAACAGCTCTGAGTAAATCAAGATACTCTTCCTTTGTCTTTTCAGACATAAATAAAAAAACCGTCCTTTCCGGGCGGCAAAAGCATATAGACCGTATTCGTTTTCTTTTTAAAACGAATACAGTTTAACGTTACTTTCCTGCCCAAAGATTTTTATTAAAGCGTACGGGTATTCCGACTTATGAATTGCTTCAATCACGGTAATGGCTGTTGCGACGGATTTGCACCGAACTTCCCTCCGATATGCTTTTTATTTATGATAACATTTATTATCGGCAATGTCAATAAAGTTGACATCCTGAATTTATATTGTATAATTAAACTATCATATAAAAGGCGGGCAGTGAAAAGATGAAAAAAAATAAAATTACTTTTGCGGTTATAATTGCGGCGGAAATTGCGGCAATTGTTATTTCTCTTGTCGTTTTTAACGGATTGTTCTCTTTGTGGGCGGTCTGTCTTCTTGCTGTTGAACTTGCTACGGCCACCATGTTTTTTATCCATGCCGAAAGCTATGAAAATCAGCTTGAGCTTATACTCGTCCCGTTTTTTATGTCTCCGATTATTGCAACATTCATAAAAACAAAATCGTATTTAATTATTGTTCCGATTGCGGCGATATTTATATTTTTGACTGTTGAGGGAATACGCCGAAGATTTAAAAAATGCGAAAAAATATTAAACGAGACAGACGATAAGGCAGAAATATATGCCGATAAATCCGTGCTTCTTATTGTTCCTCATCAGGACGATGATATAAACCTGATGGGCGGTATGCTCGAAGAATATGTCAGATACAAAAGTGAGATAAGAATTTGTTTTTACACTAACGGAGATTTTGAAGTTAGTGCAGAAACAAGGCTGAATGAGAGCTTGAGGGCGGCTGATTTCTACGGAATATCCGAGGAAAATATTATTTTTATGGGCTATGGCGACCGTTGGAATCCGGAGGACGGACACATTTATACCGCACATGGGGGAAAAACAGTAAACTCAGCTTCCGGAAGAACAATGACATACGCTTTACCCGATCATCCCGCATACAATAACGGCGCAGAGTATAAGCGTGAGAATGTTGTCCGCGACATGAAGGAGATTATCGAAGAGTTCAAGCCGACAGATATCTTTTGTGTCGATTATGATTGCCACACGGATCACGTTGCGTGTTCGCTTTTCTTTGAGGAGGCTTTGCTTAAGGTCCTTAAAGACAACGGCGATTATCGCCCAAATGTTTACAAGGGCTTTGCCTATGAAACGGCTTTCTTCGGAGAAAAGGACTTCTTTAAGGAAAATATCGTTTCAACCGTGAATGAAAGACGTACCGACTATATGCAGAAGCGAGTCAATTTCAACTGGCATGACCGTGTGCGCTTTCCTGTTTCTGCTAAGGCAGCAACAAGGTTTATCGGGAACAGCTCGGTTTATCAGGCACTGTCTTTTTATAAATCCCAGGATGCAACGGATTATGCCGAATCAATTATAAACGGAGACAAAGTCTTTTGGCACAGGAGAACCGACTCCGTTCTTTACAGTGCAAAGATCACCGTCAGCTCGGGCAATGGCAAATTGCTGAATGATTTCAAGCTGTTTGATACGGATGTTCTTCATAATTTTCCGTTGTCAAACATAAAGGGCATGGATGTACCGAATTCCGCCGAATTTCCCGAAAGCGGAATTTGGAAGCCCGATGTGAACGACGAAAAGAAGGAAATCAAGGTTGAACTCGGAGAAAGCAAAAATATAAAAGTGATTTATCTTTATGATAATCCTTCGCGCACCGACAATATAATCAATGCAGAGATTATTTTTGACAGCGGTAAAACGATAGAAACGGGTCCGCTTAATTCGGACGGCTCTGCAACCTCGGTTGAAACAAATGCGGATAATGTTTCGTCGTTCGTGGTCAAAATAACAGATTGGGACGGAGACGCACCCGGACTTACCGAGCTTGAGGCTTTTGAAACGGGAATTGAAAATCCTCTGAGGTTTATAAAGCTGACCGATGAGTGTGAGAATTTTATTTACGATTATATTATTGAATCGGGCGATAAGACAAAGCTGTCATTATATTCATATAATGCTCCCGAGCTTTCAACGGAGAATTATAGAGTTGACTGCGACAACAAAAAATGCTTGGCAGCTATTGAAAGTGAAATGATTGTTGTGGCTTGCCCTAAAGGTGAAAGCTGCATGATTACCGTGACATCAAAGGACGGATTTTCGGACAGCGCAAGAGTATCGAACCCAAAGAATAAAAAGCTTCTTAAAAAGGCAATTGATTTTGACAAATACCATCATCGTGTTTTGAGATCTCATGAACAAAAGGTTTATTACAAAAATATGCTTCTTCATTTTTATGACGAGCTGATGTGGAAAATAAAAAGGACAAAATAAAATGTTCCTCGAAATTACTTTCGGGGAACGTAAAATTTTTCAGTGTCAATGCCCTCATGTTTCAAAAGAAAGATTTTTTTATCAATGCCGCCGGCATAGCCTGTCAGGTTCCCGTTTGCACCGACAACACGGTGGCAGGGAATTATAATCGAAATCGGATTGTGACCGACAGCATTACCGACTGCCTGAGCCGACATCCTTTCAATGCCGTTGAGATGAGCGATCTCTTTTGCAATTTCGCCGTAGGTTGTTGTTTCGCCGTACGGGATTTCACAAAGAATTTTCCAAACAGATTGCCTGAATTCTCCTCCTTTCGGAGCGAGCTCAAGATTGGATATTTTCGGCTTTTCGCCGTTCATGTAACGGTCAAGCCATTCCTTGGTCTTGCAAAGCGTTATATCATCGTCGGAGTATATAAATCCGTCCTTGCAAGCCGAGCGGAAATACTTCTGACCCTCGATCCATAGGCCGACGAGCTTGTTATCTTCCGCAGCAAGTGTAAGCTTACCCAATGTCCGGCAGCCGTATTCGGTAAATTTAATCACATGATAAACTCCCTTCGGACTTGTTATACAAACTAATTATAGCATATGTTTTTGCAGCTTTCAACGTTGACACAATAATTAAAATAAGCTATAATTCTAAAAAAGGAGGCAGAAAAATGTTTGATGCAATTATGATTTTTATCTTGGATGTAATTGATCTTATAAAGGTAATAATCGGTATTTTCGGTTAACCGTTGACAACGAGAATTTTTAATTATTCAAAGAAGCGCAATACTTTTTTGATTTTTATGGGGTGTTGAATTTGAAAGCAACCAAAAAAATAATTGCAATTATTCTTGCCGTTGCACTTTGCATAGGATTCGTCTCTGTATCGGCGAGTGCAAAGGAAAGACTTAATTATCTCCTTCTCGGAGATTCGATAGCCGAGGGCTTCGGCATTACAAACCCCGACGAGGCGTCATACGGAAAAATTATTGCCGACACTAACGGATATAATTATAAAAACGATGCGATTATGGGCAGAAACAGCGTCGGACTTCTCAATCATCTGACTAATGATGAGGAATATATAAACGATGTTAAGTGGGCGGATATTATCAGCGTTTCAATCGGCGGGAACGACTTTCTTCTTGATCATGCGGCGCTGCTCATTATTGAGGGAATTATTTTCAACGATTACTCAAAATTTGATAAGATAGGCGAGACCTTTTATGAGAATTTTTCAAAGAGCATGGAAAGAATTCGTGATTTGAATCCAAATGCGAAAGTCATTGTTCAGCTCCTTTATACGTCATGGACATTTGATTTTGCGAGAAAGCCTTACAATCAGGCATCGAAGCGAATCAATGATGCGATTATAAAATATGCTGAAGAAAAGCCGCAGAATATTTACGTTGTTGACACAAGCAGGATTTTTGACGGCCGTCGGGACTGCATTTCCACAGATACAATTCACCCAAATGCACAGGGAAACATCGAGCTTGCAAAGGCGGTTCAAGCAAAGCTTTGTGAAATAGGTATGGCAAGCACAACCGAGCTTGTGCTTCTTACGCCCGGAATTGACAGGAATTATCTCATAGAGTATTTCGGCACGCCTCTCGGTCAGATAATTATTTTTGCCGCAAATGTTGCGACAGGAAATTTCAACTTTGCATTTTAATTTAAAGGTCATCGGCTTAGGTCGGTGACCTTTTCGGGTTGACATATATGTGACGCATTGCTATAATCTAAATTGATTTTTATTTGATTTCGGAGAAGAAAATGGAAGAAAAAAAGTGTAATAATAAATGTAAAATAAGAATGACCGACAGTGAAAGCACATACGGTTTTGTGAATGAATTATCCGAAAAAGGCGGACGTTTTTTAACAACAACGTATTCTCTTTTCAGCGGCATTGAGCTGATTTACAATGATGCTCACATAATAAGCGTTGAATCAAAAGCTCCGTCGGGGAATGTGATAGAGATAAATCACTGCCGGGAGGGCAGAATGGAGTGTCATTACCGTGACGAGTTCTGCTACGTTGCACCGGGTGATCTTGTTATCGGACGCGCGGAGGAAAAATCTCAGACAACATATTTTCCGCTCAGTCATTATCACGGCATAACGGTGCGTATCGACGTTGACCGTGCGCCGAGCTGCCTTTCCTGTTTACTTGACGATGTAAATGTCAAGCCGCAGGCGATTGCCGAAAAATTTTGCGGAGAAAAAAGCTGCTTTATCGCCCGATCCGATCCGTCTGTCGAACATATTTTTTCCGAGCTTTATTCTGTGCCCGAGGAGATAAAAAAGGGCTATTTCAAAATAAAGATACTCGAGCTTCTGCTGTTCCTCAGTGTGCTTGATACGGATGAAAACGAAATCGACAGCGTTTATTCGGCAACGCAGGTTGACCTTGCAAAGCAGGTAAGCGTATATCTGACGAAAAACATGGATAAGCGAATTACCCTTGAACAGATTGCAAGACATTTTCATGTTTCGGGAACGCATATCAAAAATATTTTTAAGGGAGTTTACGGCGTTTCACTCTACGCCTACACCCGCGCGATAAAAATGGAGTCGGCGGCATATATGCTCGAATATACGGACAGGACAGTTACAGATATTGCCGGAGAGCACGGCTACGATAACAGCAGCAAGTTCGCACGGGCCTTCCGTGAGGTTAAGGGAGTGACCCCGAGCGAGTACAGGTCAAAAAATAAAAAATAAAAATGTCCGATTGGAGCTTTTTTCTATCCTTTTGGAGCAGAAAAGGCTACGATTTGCATGTAAAATAATGTACGAAGAAAGGCAATGCGGATATGATTTATGCATACGTATTGCCTAAAAAAACACCGACGAGTTAGCAGACGCTAACCAAATGAACGGAGGCGGTAGAATGTCGGAAGAATTACTTGTTAAGCATTGCTCGCCGACCCTTGCCGGAATTAAAACCGGTAATCTGTTTTCCGTGAATTTTGACAATGCGGATGAATTGAGAGCGTGCGTGCGCGATTGGAACAGAATGCTTTCGCCGAAGGGGCTGCGGATTATGCCGATGAGGTTCAACGACGGCCGCGCATTGATTTATGTTTACCGTCCCTCCAGACTTTCAAAGGATTTGAGTGAAAGCCTGGCGGAGGATATGCTTGATTCTTTCGGTTACGGCGGCAAAACGCCCGAACGCTGTGTAAGCGAGCTTATGAAGCGGCTGAGAAAAAACGAAGCGTTTCCGCACGAGATAGGTTTATTCCTCGGATATCCGCCGGAGGATGTTAAGGGATTTATTGAGAATAAAGCCTGCGGCTGTAAATGCAAGGGCTGCTGGAAGGTTTACGGAGACGAAGCGGCAGCAAGAAAAATCTTTGCGAGATATAAGAAATGTACTGCGATTTATTGCGAGCTTTTCAAAAACGGCAGAAGTCTTGATAAGCTCACGGTTGCAGCATAAATATAAGAAAGGTTTGATGAAAAATGAGTAAAATAGCAGTAGTATATTGGAGCGGCACAGGTAACACAGAGGCAATGGCAGGTGCAGTTGCCGACGGCGCGAAAGAAAAGGGTGCAGACGTTTCCGTGTTTACGGCATCCGAGTTCAGCGGCTCCATGATGGATGAATTTGATGCGGTTGCTTTCGGCTGCCCGTCAATGGGTGCGGAGCAGCTTGAGGACAGCGAGTTCGAACCTATGTTCAGCGATTGCGAGTCCAAACTCAGCGGCAAAAGAATTGCCCTTTTCGGCTCATACGGCTGGGGCGACGGTGAATGGATGCGTAACTGGGAGGAGACCTGCAAGGATGACGGCGCAGTAATGGCGTGCGACTTCGTGATTTGTAACGACGCTCCCGATGATGACGCTCTCGACGATTGCAAGGCACTCGGCGAAGCATTGACTTGACAGTACATCTCCGATATGTAATTGATAATCTCGATTACAAAAAGCGCAGGCATGTTCAATGTCTGCCTCCCTCACCGTCACAAAAGCGCCGCACTTCGTTTTTGTGTGTTCCTCTTCCTTGAGAAAAGCGGACGGTGCACCTGCGCTTTCGGAGATTTATTATATTTGTTATATATAGCGGTTATCAACCCTTCCGCTTATTATATAAACTCTTTGCTGAATAGAAACGGCGGCTCACTTAGGTGGGTCGCCGTTTCGTTATGCTTATAAAAATTTGCACTTTTCCATAAAGATTGCCGCCGACAGAAATTCTGCTCGTCGGCGGGAATGGTATTTTAACTTAATATTTATCTTTTGGGATACGGGTTTTGCTGAGCGGTTCTGCCGAGAATATAATCGGTGGAGGTCTCGAGGATATCGGCAAGCTCGCAAAGCATTTCAAGCTTCATGGTCCTTCTCCCGCTCTCATACATCGAATACATTGTTTGACTGATTCCGAAATGCTTAGCCATGTCAAGCTGTGTCAAATGTTTATCACGTCTGAGCTCTTTTAAAATGTCTGTGTAAACTGCCATAACAACCTCCCAATATTACAAATGCTGTTATTGACAATTAGAACACATTTTGATATAATAATGTTGAAATATTACATATGTTGTAATATCATATAGCTTGATTGCTGCGAAACAAAAACACCGCCGAACAGAATCCCTGCTTGGCGGCGTTTTGCTTTATTTGGTTTTATTCTGCTGACTCGGCGGAGTCAAATACAAATCCGTCATCGGTATGCTTGCAGACATACTTGTTGCCTGAGGTTATTCTGCCGTCAAGCATCTCCTCGCTGAGCTTATCCTCAATCTCCGACTGAATAGCACGTCTGAGCGGTCTTGCACCGTAAACCGGGTCAAAGCCCTCATCGGCAATCTTTTCAATTGCGCTGTCGTCAAAGCTAAGCTCAATGCCCATGTCGTGAACACGGTTCTTGAGTGTTTTGAGCATTCTGCGTGCAATTTCCTTAATGTCGTCCTTATTGAGCTGCTCAAATACGATGATATCATCAACCCTGTTAAGGAACTCGGGACGGAAGCACTTCTTCAGTTCGCCCATGACTGCGTCTTTAATATCACTCTGGCTCATTGTGCCGTTGCCTTCCTCGCCCTTGAAGCCGAGTGCGGCGTTGCCGGCGTTTGTGATGAGCTTTGCACCGACGTTTGAAGTCATGATGATGATGCAGTTCTTGAAGTCAACCTTTCTGCCCTGAGAATCGGTGAGAACACCGTCGTCAAGGATCTGAAGGAGCATGTTGAATACATCGGGGTGAGCCTTTTCAATCTCGTCGAAAAGAACTACGCTGTAGGGCTTACGGCGAACCTTTTCGGTGAGCTGACCGCCCTCGTCATATCCGACGTAGCCCGGAGGCGAACCTACGAGCTTGGAGACTGTATGCTTCTCCATGAACTCGGACATATCAAGTCTTATCATTGCGCTTTCATCGCCGAAAAGTGTTGCGGCAAGAGTTTTGCAGAGCTCTGTCTTACCTACACCTGTCGGTCCGAGGAAGATGAATGAACCCGTGGGTCTGTTCGGGTCTTTAAGTCCGACCCTGCCGCGGCGGATAGCCTTGGCAACTGCGGAAACTGCCTGATCCTGACCTACAATTCTTCTGTGGAGCTCCTCCTCCATGTGGAGAAGTCTCTGGCTTTCCTCTTCGGTGAGCTGAACGACGGGAATGTGCGTCCACTCGGAAACAATGGCGGCAATTTCATCGGGAGTTACAACGCCGTTTGTCTCGGAATTCTGCTTCTTCCAGCCTTCCTTCGCATTCTCAAGATGAGCTTTAACCTCTTTCTCCTCGTCACGCAAAGCAGCTGCCTGCTCAAAATTCTGACTGTTGACAGCCGAAGCCTTTTCTTCGTTTATACGCTTGATTTTTTCTTCAAGCTCTCTGATATCCTCGGGCGGAGTGTAGGCACGCAGACGAACCTTTGAAGCCGCCTCATCAATAAGGTCAATTGCCTTATCGGGCAGGAATCTGTCGCCGATGTATCTTGACGACATCTTAACTGCGGCTTCGATAGCTTCATCGGTAATCTTTACCTTATGATGAGCCTCATATTTGTCCCTGATACCCTTGAGTATCTCGACAGCCTCTTCACGGCTCGGCTCGCCGACAAGAACCGACTGAAAACGGCGTTCAAGAGCGGAATCCTTTTCAATGTTCTTTCTGTATTCTTCAATCGTTGTTGCGCCGATAACCTGCATTTCACCCCTTGCAAGAGCGGGCTTTAAAATATTTGCAGCATCGACAGCACCCTCTGCGGCACCTGCGCCGATAAGAGTATGAACCTCATCAATGAAGAGGATAATGTTGCCTGCCTTTGAAACCTCGTCGATAGCCGACTTGATTCTTTCCTCAAAGTCGCCACGGTATTTTGTACCTGCGACCATGCCGGTCAGGTCAAGAGCAACAATTCTCTTGTCCTTAAGAATTTCGGGAACCTCGCCCGATGCAATTTTAAGAGCCAAGCCCTCGGCGATAGCGGTTTTACCTACGCCGGGTTCACCGATAAGGCAGGGATTGTTCTTTGTCCTACGGCAAAGGATCTGAATAACTCTTTCGATTTCCTTCTGTCTGCCGATAACCGGATCAATCTTGCCCTGCCGCGCAATGGCGGTAAGATCTCTGCCGAATTGGTCGAGGGTCGGGGTCTCCGTCTTGCCCTTGGACTGAGTCTTGGACTTCGGACTTGCGTCGTTCTGCGAAACATTGACGGATTTTGTGATTTCCTCGGCAATGTCTGTAGCCGAAACATTCATTGCGTCCAAAATATCCATTGCGTAGCAACTGCTGTCACGGAGAATTGCTATAAGAAGATGCTCCGTTCCTACATAGCCGTGGCCGAGACTTCTTGCAATCGTGACTGCTGTTTCGATAATGTTTTTGCTTCTCGGTGTGAAATCGTTCGGCGAAAGAACTGTCGGAGTGCCGATGCCGACGCTGTTTCTGACAGCGGTCTCGACACTATCCGCCGTGATATTTCTTGCCGTGAGGGCAGTGTATGCGACGCTTCCCTCGCTTGAAAGCAGACCGAGCAGAAGGTGCTCGCTGCCGATATATGTGTGACCGAGATTCTCCGCATATTCTATTGCGGCATTAAGCGCCGTGTTTGCTTTCTGAGTAAAGCCTGTAAACTTATACATAAAAATCTCTCCTTTGTTTATTGAATTTGCCTCCATTGCAGGGAGCTTATTGCTTTTAAAAACAGGACCTGTCTGCGATTGCTTTTGCAATCCGACAAGCCCCGTATTTAATCAATTATCATTGGTCATTCAAAAACACGAGGCTTTTAAAATTCCTTTTGCATTCCTTATTCAAATGCCTTTCTTACCCATTCGGCTCGGATGATATCTCTCTCCTGCGGAGAAAGCTCCTTGCCCTCAAGAGCGTTGATTGTGGCAGGCTGAACCTTGACCGAAAGCTCATTGAGCTTTGTAATATCAAAGTCAAGCGTCTTGTTTGAAATGCCCATTCTGAGAAGCGATGCAAGCTCCATGAACTCATCGCCGCTGAGAACTCTTGCGTTCTGAAGAATACCCTTTGCACGGAAGATTTTATCCTCCTCGGCAGGATTTTCCAGAAGCTTTTCAGCCGCAGCACGTTCCTGCGCAACGAGCTGTAATGTAATTGACTGGAGATTGTCCAGCGCAGTTTCCTCGGAAATTCCGAGCGTTATCTGGTTGCTGAGCTGGTAGATATCTCCACGGGGGCTGCTGCCCTCACCGTAAGCGCCGCGGATTACAAGTCCGAGCTTTGATACGGTTGCGGCAAGCTTGCCAATCTGACCGCAGCGGGTCAAGGCGGGCAGGTGAAGCATGACGGAGGCTCTCATCGCCGTGCCGAGATTGGTCGGACACTGGGTCAAATAACCGATTCTGTCATCGTATGCGTAGTTAAGCTTGCTGCCTATTATGTTGTCAACCTTGTCGGCAACACTGTATGCCTCCTTGAGCGCAAGACCGGCCATCATGACCTGGAGTCTGATGTGATCCTCCTCGCAGAGCATAATGCTTATTGCTTCGTCGTCCGTCAGGAGCAAGCCTCTGCCGGCTCTGTCGGAAACAAATTCGGGGCTGACAAGATGACGTTCGGCAAGCGATACAGCCTGTGAACGGGTGAAATCCTTCATCCATGTGAAGCCGAAGCCCCAATGATCGTCACTGAGCACGGCGTTTTTGATTTCCTCACAAACCTTTTCCTTGCCCTTTACGGTAAGGCGGCAGGGGAAGGGGTATTCTTCAAGGTTTCTTGCAAGGCGAACTCGTGTGCTGATGACAACATCGCCCTGGTCGCCGTTTTCAATATACCACTTATTCATTATTGCCTGCCTCCATTTCTTTTATTCTGTCTCTGAGAACTGCTGCCTGCTCGAAGTTCTGTTCGTCAATCGCCTTTTGCATATCCTCTTTGAGCTTCATTATCGGGTCGATTTTCGGAGCTTTTTCCTCCTCGGCAACGTGGGGAACCATTGTTGCCTGCTTACCGGTGTGTTTTATTTTACCGTGAATCCTCTGCAAACTCGGCAGAAGTCTGTCGTAAAACTTTCTGTAGCAATCGGCGCAGCCGAGACGTCCGTTTTTAACTATATCCGAGAAGGTGTATCCGCATTTCGGACATTTTTCCTCGTGAGCCGAGCTGAGAAGCGGCATATCCTCACCCAAAATTCCGGAGAAGATATTGCCGAGATCAAAGCCGAAGCCGGAGAACAGGTCTCCGTAGCCGAGATGCTCGGCGCAATTCTGACAAAGGTGCATTTCGGTCGTGTCGCCGTTGACAACACGCTTTACATGAGTTGTAGCTTCATTTTTTCCGCAATTCTGACACAACATATAAATCATCCTTTCATGGTTACTGATTAGCTAAAAGCATTTGTTTAAAAATTGATGCCCTTACTTTGTCTCTCAGTGCTGCGGGAACCTCGTGCAGGCATCTTTCGTTTGTTGCCGCAAGCATTAGCTTTGAAATTTCCGGAGACAAAATGTTCTGATAATTCAGATTATATATATGCGCTTTGCAGCTTGACTCATCAATCGAATCGCCGATTGAATTGACAACGTGCATCAGCATTGCCGATTTGCTGTCATATTTCGCTCGGGTAATCTTGATATATCCGCCGCCTCCGCGCCTGCTTTCTACGATATATCCCTGCTCGGGAGTGAACCTTGAGGATATGACGTAATTTATCTGACTCGGAACACAGCCGAGATGCTGAGCCATCTCGTTTCTTTGAATCTCCGTTTCTCCGTCGTCGCTGAGCATATCGAGGATCAGTTTGGCGATCTCATTGCTCATACTCATATCATCATCTCCTTTTGACTTTGACTATCTTTGACCTTTTGACAAGTCAAATTATAGACCTTCTTTGACCTTTTGTCAAAAGTCAGAAAAGGTCAAAACTGTTATCATATTCACTGGATTTTTAAAATATCCTTTGTAATCTCGAATTTACTGATTTTTTTAGCTTCTTTCTCGCAATTACTCACTTTTTGCAGGGTTTTTAATATTTATTTTAAAAAATCCGGTTAAATCTGTTTTGACCTTTTCGTTGCTGTTTTGCGTGTTGCTGCCATAGTCGGGAGGCAAGAAGATTTCTGTCTTGAAAGCAATTTCTGTCAGACCTCCAAGGCGCGATGTGGGCATCGACCCAAGGTCGGAAGAAAACAATCTCGGCGCCCCTGTAGGGGAGCCGGCTGGAAATTATCCTTATAAAAGAAAAAAGGCTTGCGCCGAAAGCACAAGCCTGCTGTTTAGATATTTTATCTTTTGCTGTATTGCTCAATGAGGTCATTTTTGACGTCCCAAAGGCGCTGAGAAAGGTCAACGTAATAGTTATGGGGATTTTCAAATCTTGTAACCTCGTCCCAAAGAGTGTCGACCTGATCAAGACAGTATTTTTTGATATCGTTAATATCCTGATACTCGTAAACTCTTTTTCCGTTAATGAAAAGCGGTTGAAGAAGCTGACGTGCAGTGAAGTTGTAGACATTTTTGCGCTTCCAGGTGTAATCGGGGTCGAAAATCTCATAGTCGTGACTGTCGTCAATAGTCTCATCCTCAAGGGTAATAACATCGGCAAGAGCCTTGCCCGATTCATTATCGTAGAGTCTCCAAAGCTTTTTCGCACCCGGGGTTGTAACCTTGACGGCGTTCTCGCTGAGCTTGATTTTCGGAACCATTTTGCCGTCCTTTTCAACTGCACTGAGCTTATACACTCCTCCGAAAACGGGGGCAGAAGATGCTGTGATAAGTCTTTCGCCGACGCCGAAAGAATCGACCTTTGCACCCTGGAGAAGCATATCTCTTATAATGTATTCATCAAGCGAGTTAGATGCAACGATCTTTACATCCTCGAAACCTGCTTCGTCAAGCATGATCCTTGCTTTCTTGGAAAGATAGGTAATGTCTCCGCTGTCGATTCGGATTCCCTTCGGGCGGAATCCGCGGGGCAGAACCTCTCGATTAAAGGCTTCAATCGCATTCGGAATACCGGATTTCAGAACATTGTAGGTATCGACAAGGAGGGTGCAGTCATCGGGATAAGCCTTTGCATAAGCGCAGAATGCCTCAAGCTCCGAATCGAAAAGCTGAACCCAACTGTGAGCCATTGTGCCAAGCGCCGGAACGTTGAATTCACGGTCAACTATTGTACAAGCCGTTCCTGCACAGCCTGCAATATACGCAGCCCTTGCGCCGTAAACAGCGCCGTCAAAGCCCTGAGCACGTCTTGAACCGAATTCCATTATCGGTCTGCCCTGAGCGGCACGGCAAATTCTGTTTGCTTTTGTTGCGATAAGGCTCTGGTGGTTGATTGCGAGCAAAACCATCGTTTCGATGAACTGCGCCTGCATAACCGGTCCCTTGACCGTTACGATCGGCTCACGGGGAAAGATGGGAGTTCCTTCGGGAACGCTGTATATGTCGCATTTGAATTCATAATTTTTGAGATAGTCGAGGAATTCCTCGCAGAAGCCCCTGCCTCTGAGATATTCAATATCCTTATCCGAAAAGCTCAGATTTTCGAGATATTCAACGAGCTGTTCGACGCCTGCCATGATTGCAAAGCCGCCGTTATCGGGAATAGTTCGGAAGAACATATCAAACTGTGCGGTCGTGTCACCCTTTCCGTTGAGGAAATAGCCGTTAGCCATTGTAATCTCATAAAAATCAGTGAGCATTGTAAGGTTTCTTTTTTTAAGATCGTTCATATTTGCACCGCCTTTTGGGTTGTTATCGACATTATAACACCGAAAACCGTCTTTTTCAATCCCATATTTATAAAATGGTTATGTTAATTGTATAACAAAACGGGATTTTAAAACGCAAAAATCGTTAAAATGTATAAAAATGATTTGCAGTTGATAGAATATGGTCTATAAATAACTAAAAAATATGGTATTACGTTTTATTTGTTGTTTTAAAAGTTGCTTTATGTTATTATATAGAAAGAAAAAATATGTTTTTAGCATAAATAGGAGGAAAACCATGAGAACAAGAAAACAGGCGCTTGGCGACATGAACATTATCGGCGCTAAGGTTGAACAGCAGAGAAAAGCAATCGGAATGAAGCAGAAGGATCTTCTTGCTCAGCTTCAGATCAGAGGTATTGACCTCAATGCTTCGGGTCTCTCAAAGCTTGAGGGTCAGCTCAGAGGAGTTACCGATTATGAACTTAAAGCAATCGCAGAGTCACTTAACGTCAGCCTTGAATGGCTTCTCGGCTGCGAGGAATAATTACGGAACTGCCGCATTCAGTGCAGAACGAAGAGCAAATTAACAAGAATAAAAGCTATAATTCGGTTTATTGCTGTCAGGAGACTGAACACGAATTATAGCTTTTGCTTTGCTCTTCTAAGCATTTTCAACTCCCTCGCAGTACAGTTGTACAGTTTCAGAGCGAGAAAATGCTTTCTGCATCTGAATGAGACAGCTCCATATGTGACAGTATGTTCTCGATTTATTATTGACAAAGCTGAGGTAAATATAGTAAAATTAAATTTGATAAAAACGGTTTGGGGCAGCCCTGACCGTATGAACAAGGAGCAGTGAATATTATGGCAGTTTTTAGACCCTTTAAGGCGATCAGACCGATCCCCGAGAGAGCAAAAGATGTTGCTGCATTGCCTTATGACGTAATGAACAGCGACGAAGCAAGAGAAATGGTTAAAGGAAATCCCTATTCCTTTCTTCATGTTGATAAGGCGGAGATAGACCTTGATCCCTCGATAGATCTTTATGACGAGAAGGTTTATCTCAAGGCAAGAGAGAACCTTGACAAGCTTGTGACAGACGGCGTTTGCAAGGAGGACGAGACTCCGTGCATCTATATCTACCGCCAGGTTATGAACGGCAGAAGTCAGACTGGTCTTGTCGGTTGTACCGCTATTGACGATTATATCAACAACGTTATCAAAAAGCATGAGCTTACAAGAGCCGATAAAGAGGCAGACAGAATCAACCACGTTGACTATTGCGACGCCAACACAGGCCCGATATTCCTTACATACCGCCCTGACGCATTCATAAGCAAGACCGTTGAGGCTTGGAAGGAGAACCATGCTCCGGTTTACGATTTCGTCTCCGAGGGTGTTGAAAACACGGTTTGGGTTATCGACGATGCCGACACAGTCAAGGCTGTCACGGATAAGTTTGCTCAGATCGAGTCTCTTTACATTGCCGACGGTCATCATCGAGCAGCTTCGGCAGTTAAGGTAGGCAAGAAACGCCGTGAGCAGAATCCGAACTACACAGGCGAAGAGGAGTTCAACTTCTTCCTTGCGGTTCTTTTCCCGACCGATGAGCTTGAAATCATGGACTACAACCGCGTAATGAAGGACCTTAACGGAAATACATCTGATGAGTTTATGTCTAAACTCGGAGAGGTTATGGATATTGAAGAATACGGCAAGGACGCATACAAGCCCGAGAAGAAACATAACTTCGGTATGCTGCTTGACGGAACATGGTACAAGCTTACTGCCAAGGACGGCACATTTGATGCGAACGATCCTGTTGACCAGCTCGATGTTTCGATTCTTCAGAATAATGTTATTTCTCCCATCTTCGGAATAGACGATCCCCGTACCGACAAGAGAATTGATTTCATCGGCGGTATCAGAGGCCTCGGCGAGCTTGAGAGAAGGGTTAATACCGATATGAAGATCGCATTCTCCATGTTCCCGACAACGCTTGATGACCTTATGGATATTGCGGATGCAGGCAAGATCATGCCGCCGAAATCCACATGGTTTGAGCCGAAGCTGATGAGCGGACTGTTTATTCATAAGCTTTCATAATTCAGGACAGTCTCACCCGGCACAGAAAAAATAATAAATATAGGCCATAATTTACAATGAGGTTAGAACGTTAGTTGTAAATTATGGCTCTTATTTTTTATTGTATCTGTATATTGCGTGACCTTTTCTTTGATGATATAATGAAAATATAAATCGGACAGGAGAGGGTTATATGAAGAAGATTATTGCGGTTGTTCTCAGCCTTATTATTGCCTTGACTTTAAGCGTGCAGACCTTTGCGGTCGAGGTCAGACGTGATGATTTCTATCCTATTGTAATTGTGCCCGGTTATTCCTCATCGGGGCTTTACATGAACAATGAGGACGGCACTAAAACTCATGTTTGGGGAATTGATACAAATCTGATTATTAAGAGGGTGCTTGCCCGTTCTATAGACCTTGCTAAGGGCATCGGTAAGTTGACAAAGGGCAACGCAAAATATATTGCAGACATCGTCGGCGGAGAATTTGCGGAAATGTTTGAGCATATGCGCTGCAATCCCGACGGCTCAAGCGTTTATGATGTTCATACATACACGTCAACAGCGGCGGATTCAAGCAACACGTATCTGCTTGCAAATGAGGACGGCAAGTATATGTATGAGCAGGAAATCATGGGTATGTACGGCAGCTATATCGGCGAGGATTGGAACGATTATATTTTTAATTTCAGCACCGATTTCAGAATGAATGTTGAAAAGTGCGCCGCTGACCTTGACAAATATATTGACAGCGTGCTCGAATACACGGGTGCGGAAAAGGTTAATCTTTATTGCGTCAGCCACGGCGGACAGGTCGGAGCGACATTTCTCAATCTTTACGGAGAAAAGAAAGCCGACAAGCTCAATAACGTTTTGCTGACCGTTCCCGCCATCGGCGGAGCTTCTATTGCATACGGATTTTTCACGGGTGACATAAAGTTTGACGAGGAAAATCTTCTTTATTTCATCGAAAACGGTATGATGTTTGAGAATGACTATCACTGGCTGCTTGCAAATGAGAATCTTGATTTTATTGATGATATTCTTCATTATTTTCTTCCCTATGTACATCATATTATGGAGTTTTGGGGCAGCATGTGGGATTTTGTCCCCTATGAGGAGTATGACAAAATTCGTGACAGCTATCTTGACAGCAATGCTTCTGCCGATCTGATAGAAAGATCAGACCGCTTTCATCACGAAATCTATCCGAGTATGACGCAGAGGCTTCGGGCGTGCGTTGATGCCGGAATAAATGTTTATATAATTGCCGGAACGGGCAACAGGGATATTATCGGATACAAAGCAACAGGCGATGCGATAATTCCCACTTCGTCCTCAACCGGTGCAACATGCGCACCTTACGGCAAAAGGTTCAATAATGGCTATAAGACGCTTGGCACGGTTTGTGACGATGAAGCTCACAACCACCTTTCGCCGTCAATGGAGATTGATGCTTCGACGTCCTATCTGCCCGAATACACATGGTTTATTGACGGCTTTTATCACGGAATGACGATAAAGAGTGATTACAATACGGAGCTTATCACAACCCTTATGTATAATGACGAGCGTGCCGATGTTTATACCTATCCCGAATTTCCTCAGTTCCATGCAGACACAAACCGCTGTCAGGCTGTTTTTGCAAAGTTCAATAACAATGTTGAGGGTTATGTTTCGGACAGCGATAACGCCTTGATAATCGAAAATTGTTCAAAGAAATATGATTTGAGAATTGTATCTGTTTCTTGCAACGGTATGGATATAAAGATTGATAAAAGCTTTATGACAGAAATTCCGGTCGGCGATAAAATTGAAATTCCGTTTAAGGGCGAAATCCCGAAGGTTTCGGGAGTTAAAGCACAGGTAGCAATCAATTATGTTCAGACCGGAGCGGTCACGCCGTTCGGTTCAAGGACGTTTGATTTCACGATAATAAACGGCGAAAAGGTTGATTTTGACAGCGAAAATCCGATTGTCGGTACCGATTTGCCGCAGGACGCTATTCTTAAAATAATACTTAAATTTATTCCGTCTCTCGGCTTGCAAAAGCTGACCGAGCTGGTGTATAATACCGTTAAATCATTGTTTTTAAGAGGTGTTAATGCATGAAAAGCAATATCACAAGAGATGAAGCCTTTGAACTTCTGAGAAAGTACAACAGTGAAAAATTTCACATTCAGCACGGTCTGACGGTTGAGGGTGTTATGAGATGGTACGCAAACGACCTCGGCTACGGCGATGATGCGGAATTCTGGGGCATTGTCGGTTTGCTTCATGATATAGATTTTGAGAAGTATCCCGAAGCGCATTGCATCAAGGCTCCCGAGCTTCTTCGAGAGGCGGGAGTCGGCGAGGACATGATCCATGCAATTTGCTCCCACGGCTATGATCTGACGGTTGATATCAAGCCGGAGCATGAGATGGAAAAGGTGCTTTACGCAACGGACGAGCTTACAGGTCTTATCGGTGCGGCAGCGCTTATGAGACCGTCAAAGAGCGTTATGGATATGGAGGTCAAGAGCCTCAAAAAGAAATATAAGGACAAGAAATTTGCCGCAGGCTGTTCCCGTGACGTCATAGAAAAGGGTGTGGAAATGCTCGGATGGGAGCTTCCGACGCTTTGGGAAAAGACGATTGAAGCTATGCGCTCATGCGAAGCCGATATCGCAAAGACAATGGAAAATATTTGACAATTTAACAATATTATTTCAGCACATCTTCGGGTGTGCTGTTTTTTTATGTCAGAAAAGGTCGCCGCAGGGCGGAAAAAACCGAAAAAGCTCTGTTTTGAGTAAAAAAGATTTTTTGGAATTATTATTGGTGTGTCGGTTGAACAAAACCGAAAATAAAACTATCGGGAGGATAATATGAACACTTTTTCCGAAAAAATTATATCCGTTGAGGAGGCCAGAACCGCCTTGCGATGTATGAAGCTCGGCGATTTGTCGGAGGATGAAGCTTTGGAATGTCTTGACGAATTTGTTTTCAGAGTTCGCAACGTCACAACGGCAAAAATTGTTGAAGAAATCATCGAAAAGGAGCTGACTCCGCTGCAGACTGAGGTAATGAAAATGTATCTCTACGATAATATGGGAGTTGCGCAGATCGGACGTGTGCTCGGGCTGTCACAGGCGGCTGCTTCGAAAATCGTTGTAAGGGCGAACAACACTATCGTTAAGCTCATGACACCGCTTATCAAGTATCAGAGTGATATCTCGGATGCTCAATTGGTGCCGGTTAAGGTCGGCAAGCTTTTGGATATCTGTGCGGCGAGAAACGGAAACGCAGCGTCTTTCTGCGAGGAGCTGAGAAATTTACGAATTGCATATGATATCGGCGCAGAACAGCTTTCGTCAAATCTGAAAATAAGCAAATGGGATTTGGCTGCAATTGAGGGAGGAAGGAAAATTCCGTCAATAACCACTGCGATGAGGTATTCGGCGCTTTTTGATGTTGAGATTGAAATGAAATTCAAAAACGGGAGGGGCTTCTATTCGTGCAAAAGACCTTAGAGGAGCTTGGCAAAGAATATCTCGAATCTGCAAAGACAATTGAAGCTCTGATAAAAAAGTACAGGGGAATACTGAGGGAAGCTTACAGCTCGGGAAATTACTTGAAAACATATGATACAAAACGCAGGCTTACGATTTTTTATGATCAGAAGCGTGAGCTTGAGGCAATCGGAAACAAACTGATAAATTATTATAACAAGGAGGATAATTCTGATGAATTACATTAATATGTCGGTCGAGGGCAATCGACTTAGAATAAAAGAGGAAAAAATATCCGTCGGAGGAAGTATAAACTATGACCGTTGTAAATTTACTTTCAATGACGAATGGGTCGGCTTTACGAAGACAGTCGTTTTTTCGATAAACGGAGATGAGAGCTACCGTGTTGCGCTCAAAACAAACGCCTGTATAATTCCGTCGGTGTGTCTTGAAAAGGAGGGCATTTTGGAAATCGGCGTTTTCGGCGTTAATGATAACGATGTCGTAATTACAACAAATTCCGTTGCTCATCATGTCGAAAAAGGGCTCAATATGGTGGGCGAGTGGATTGAAGGAGACGGTGAATTTGTTATTAACGCCGTGGAGGAAATGCGACGTGCGGTCGATGAGTACACCGAGACTCTTTCAAAAAGAGTTTCCGAGGAGATTGACCGATTGAAAACGGGCAGCGATTCGGATTCCGGTGCTCCGACACCGTCGGAATGGTATTTTCCAATAGCGTTTACCGACACCGAAGCGGTTTCCCCGCTTTCTAAAAGCGGAGCCGAATATGAGCAGTTCCTTGATTTCAGACTCAATGCCTTGCTTCGAGACTTTCCGGATTACGTAACGAGAAAGGAATTGGGCACGGACGCAAGTGAGGAATATATGATGTATTCGTATTCGTTTGCGCCGGCACGCTATGACAAGACGATTTTTATTGCGGCATGTCTGCACGGCTCGGATAAATGCGGCTTGCTTGCGGTTTCACACTTCCTTGACTGCCTTTGCCGCGAATACCGTAATGACAGACTGCTTAAAATAATTCACGACAGCGTAAAGATAGTTCTTATCCCGGCGGTTAATCCGTATGCTCTGAAATCAAATTCCACCTACAACAAGAACGGAATAAATCTCGCTTACAATTTCCCGTATCTTTGGGAACAATGCGACCGCTACAAAAAGGGCGACGCGGCGGCTGACCAGAAAGAGACGCAAACGGTTATGAGCTGTCTTGAGTCAATAAAAAATGACAAACTCAGTGCGGTCATCGAACTGCATACAAGTAATATTACATATGCCGGACGAAGCGTTTTTTATACAAGACAGCACGCAAACTGTTCAACGGCACTTGCCGATATGGTGAACAATTTCAACTATAATTATAACTATGTCGATTATACCGATGAAGCGGTTCTTGCCGCATCAAACAATGCCTATCTTTCCGACTATGCCGCAGATACATACGGTGTTAATGCGTGTCAGCTCATCTGGTCAACGAATCTTTACGGCGGAGCTTTTACAAACTATTGCATAACAAAATATACGGAGCTTATAGGAAATACAATAAGAGTTATGGCAGAAAACAGCCGATTTATTCCAAAGCGAAGGCCGCAGCAGTTTATCAAACATCTTTCGTGGAGAAAAAGCAGCGACAGCGATGTGTTCACTGTAAAATCAACCTCCGAGCTTGAAAAAATGCCGATTTCCTCATACAAGCTTAAGCTTGACGCCCCATATAATATTACGGTTAACGGCTACGTTGAGCTTGATGTCTCCGAAGCGTGTACGGTTAAAATCAACCCTGTTCTTTATCAGCAATATTCCTCCGAGTTGGATTTCAAAACGAGGAAGGAAGCAACGCAGTTCACGCAGGAGCTTGCCCTGACGGCAGGGACGCATATTGTGCCTGTCTCCAGCATAACACAGGGATTTTTCAGTTGTTATAATTTCAGCAATGATAATCAATACACTGAGGAATTATATTTTACGCTCATGTTCAGCGCTTCAGCTTCGGACAAGGTCAAGGTGACGTCCTATGCCGTTACGCTTACGGCGACTCCGAGCGATGTTGCAAAACCGATTGAAGTTCTTTCTCCGATCGGACTTTGCTCGGATTATTCGGCAGATGATATTCCTACCCAGAAGGTTATTTATCCGCTCGGGACATTATCGGAATATGATAAAAACTTTAACAACTGAGGTGAGGGAATTGGCTGAAATTACGGTTTCTTTGATTGCATTTGCCGGAACGCTTGTCGGTTCTCTCGGCGGAATTCTTGCCGCAAACAAGCTGTCGTCATATCGTATTGAACAGCTTGAAAAGAAGGTTGCAAAGCACAACAATCTTGTTGAAAGAATGTATGCTGTTGAAAGCTCCGTCAAGTCGGCACACCACAGGATTGACGACCTCAGAAATGAAATAGAATAAAAAGGGGGACTGCCGCTTGTTTTTGAAGTGACAGTCCCGTATTTTTTATTTAAGTCCGAAGTATTCGGAGGCGTTGTTGTATGAAATATCCCTGATGATATCAATAAGCGACTTGTCGTTGGGGTAAAGTCCCTGTTCAACCCAATCGCCGATAAGTCCGCAGAGAATTCGGCGGAAATATTCGTGACGCGGGTAGGAAAGGAAGCTTCTTGAATCCGTAACCATGCCGACGAATTTTCCGAGCACGCCGAGGTTCGCAAAAGTTTTTAGCTGTTCTCTCATGCCGTCAATGTTATCGTTAAACCACCATGCCGAGCCGAGCTGAATTTTTGAAGCGGCTTCGCTTGACTGGAAGTTGCCGAGCATTGAGCCGAGGACATAATTCGCCGTCGGGTTGAGCGCAAAGAGAATCGTTTTCGGCAGACAGCCTTCCTCGTCAAGAGAATCCAACATTCTTGAAAGCTTATATGCGATATCGCCGTCACCTATTGAGTCGAAGCCGGTGTCGGGACCGATTGACTTGAACATTCTTGTATTGTTGTTTCTCATTGCGCCGATATGAATTTCGCAAGCCCAGCCGTGGCGTGCATATTCACGCGCGAAAAATCTGAACAGCTCGGTTCTGTATTTATCCTGCTCGTCAGTACTCGGGATTTTGCCGTTGACAGCTTTTTTGAATATTGCTTCAAGCTCATCGGAGCTTGCTCTGCTGTACGGGACATAGCCGAAGGAATGGTCGCTCGCAAGGCAGCCGTTATCGGCAAAGAAATCAATTCGTTCTTTCAGAACCTCCGTCAGCTTTTGGTAGCTGTCGATTTTCTGACCGGCGACTTTTTCGAGCGCCTCAAGCCACGGAAGAAATGAAGGCTGCTCAATATTCAATGCCTTATCGGGTCGGAATGCGGGATAGACCTTGCATTTGAAGATATTATCCTCGGCAAGGAGCTTGTGATATTCAAGCGTATCCGCAGCATCGTCTGTTGTGCAAAGGCATGTGACGTTTGAATTAACAATAAGCTCCCTCGGAGTGAAGCCGCCTGCGGCAATCTTTGCATTGGCTTTGTTCCAGATTTCATCGCAGGTTTTCTCATTAAGAGGTTCGTAAATATCAAAATATCTTTGCAATTCAAGGTGCGTCCAGTGGTAAAGGGGATTACCTATGCAGGCAGGTAAAACCTTAGCCCATGCTTTGAATTTTTCATAGCCCGAAGCGTCCCCCGTTATGTATCTTTCGTCTATGCCGAAGCTTCGCATGGCTCGCCATTTGTAGTGATCTCCGCCGAGCCAAAGCTCCGCAATATCGGCAGGCTGTTTGTTCTCATAAATCTCTTTGGGTGAGAGATGACAGTGCCAGTCGAAAATCGGCATATCCGCTGCACCCTCAAAGAAAAGCTTTTTTGCCGTGTTATTGTAAAGAAGAAAATCTGTATCCATAAATCTCTCCATTTTGTTCAGCTCCTTTTTAATGATTATACAATATCAGAAAGCAAAATAAAAGTGCAAAACGTCAAATAATCTTGAAAAAAAGAATTGAATGTGTTAATATATATAAAGATCAGAGTAGGTGGTATTATTATGTCAAAAGAAAAAGGATTTTTTGCGGAATTTAAAAAATTTATAATGCGCGGCAACGTTATTGATCTTGCAGTCGGCGTTATTATCGGCGGTGCTTTTCAGGCGATAGTCAGCTCACTCGTTGAGGATATCGTTACCCCGTTGCTCGGAATTATTTTAGGTAAGGTCGATTTTTCAAATCTTGCCGTGACGATCGGCGACGCTTCAATCGGCTACGGAAAGTTTATCACGGCGGTTATCAATTTCTTCATTATGGCGCTTGTTATTTTTGCCATTATTAAGGCAATTAACGATGTTTCCGACCGCTTACATAAAAAGACGGATGAGGAGCCTGCTCCGGCAACAAAAATTTGCCCTTATTGCAAGTCAGAAATCGACATTGAGGCTGTTAAGTGCCCTCATTGCACATCGGATGTTGAATAGTTAAGGAGCGGATAATATGCAGGAGGTAATCCTGAAAAAGGTGATGTTCGGAGGATATGATTGCTATGAGGTTATGAACCGCATAAATGCAATGCAGATCAAGCTGAACAGAACAAAAAAAGACTCGGATAAGCTTGAGGCGCTGATACGGGAAGCGGACGGGCTGAAATCTGAAATCGCCGAAAAGGACGAGGAAATTATACACTTGACCGAGAAAATCAGAGAACGTGAGGAAGCGCTTGAGAAAAATCAGCCTTCAAAACTTTTTCTCAAAAAGACCGAGGAATACACGGATAATTATATCGAGGCGGCACGTTCGCTTGAAAAATCCGTCAGAGAACTTACGGCGGATCAGGTGTTTGAAGCCAAGCAGAGAATAAAGGATCTGCAGGACGAGCTTGAAAGCATTTCTTCGGCAATCGGGGAAACCTTTGTATCTGTTTCCGACCTTAAAAACGAGTATAAAAATATCAACAAAAGTTACAAGGAAATAATTAACGAAACCGCCGCAGAAAAGAAAGAAAAAAAGCCGGCAGAAAAAAAGACGACTAAAAAAAGCACAAAGAAAACAACAAAAAAATCTCCGCCCAAAAAGCCGAACGCCGACAAGTCAGAGGCTTTGGAGCTTATAAGGCAGAGCGAAGAAAAATACAAAAATCTATAATAAAAAGCTGTTTCGATTTCGCAAGAAAAAGGAACAGCTTTTTTAAAATAATAAGGTTAAAATACAGCACAAAGCTAAAATCTTACCGTGATCTCTCCGCTGGAGAGATTTTTTGTTTCGCCGTTTTCGCTGACGATTAAATTTGCATTGTCGTCAATTTCGATTGCTTTTGCAAAATGCTCAATGTTGTTTTCGTAATATTTTATATCTTTGCCGATGACGCAGGATTTTTTTCTGTAATAATCGAGATAGGTTCTGTCATCAATGTCATCGGCAAATGCGATCATTTTTTCGGTGACTTTTGCAACAAAAGTATTTCTGTCAATTTCCTCACCGAGCGAGCCTGCCCTTGTGCCGACATCGTCGGGAAAATCCGTTGTGCTGATATTGACGCCTATTCCTATGCACAGTCCGTTAACCTTTCCGTTTTTTACAATCGACTGAACAAGAATTCCGCAGACCTTTTTGCCGCTAACGTAAATGTCGTTCACCCACTTGATTTTCGGGTCAAGGTCTGTCATTTCCTCAATCGTTTTTGCAACCGCGACAGCTACGGCAGAGGTAACATAAACAACGTCATTCAAATTGCCCTTAGGACGAATAATAATTGAGAAATATACGCCGCTTTTGGCAGGGGAATAGAAGCTTTTGCCCTGTCTGCCCTTGCCGTTCGTTTGTTCCTCGGCGGCAACAAGAATGTTTCCTTCAACTGTTTCTGCAAGCTTGATCGCTCTTGTATTGGTCGAATCTGTCACGTCATAGGTTACAACGGTCGCGTTCGGCAGCATTGATGAAATTGTTTCCTGATTTAGCATATTTTCACCCTCTCGGTGTTTGTGTTTCCTCTAAAATAATATCACTCAATTCATCTTTTTACAAGCACATTTTTTGTTGCGGGGAATAGAATGTAATATAATGATGAATGAGGTGATCCGATGGACAACAGTTGCTTTTATTACGGAGCAAACACGGCGGACGGGGTGCACTCGGGAATTTTTGAGCCTGAGAAAATTGAAAAAATACTTGTTGTTAAAGGCGGATCGCCCGAGCTGAAGGACAAAATTTTTATTGAGCTTTCTGAGGAGCTTGTTCAAAAAAGTATTCAAAACGAAATGCTTTTTTCGTTTGAAAACTGCTGCGGAATTTATTGTGACGAAGAGAAAATACTTATTGCAGACGAAAAAATTTTAAAAGAAAAACAAATTGAAAATGCAGAGAAAATTATTGACTTAAATGAGCTTTTTTCAGGAACAATCCCACAAGAGCTTTTACATATTTACGAGAAAGAATTCGATAAAAAAATAAAACGCAGCGGAAGATTTTTGTCGGCGGCGGACAGCGTGAAAAAAGACGCAATGCGTATTGACGCAAAGTCTGTAAATATCGGAAGTGTTGTAAACTATTCTTCAAAACTTTGGAAAAAGCTCGGCGCAGAGATGCAGGGAAGCATCGGGACGGAGACAAGAAAGTTCGTTTCCTGCATAACTCCCGACGGTGCGGAGCTGAACATGAAAGCCTTTGATGCTTGCGATCGTTTGGCTGTAATTGTTGACAAAACGGGAGCGGTTTCAACGATGATAATAGACCGACTGCGTCGATACGCACTCGGCTCGGGTTATGATGTTGTGAGCTGTATATGCTCACTCGACGGAAAAACGGTTGAGCATATTATTGTGCCTGAGCTGAGCTTCGGAGCTTTTTCATCAGAGCATTATCATAGAATTTTGCCAAAAAAAGAGCGCAGAGTTTTTGCTTCACGTTTTCATACAATGGACAGCGAGCTTTATAAAAACAGAATAAATTTTTCGCTGAAAGCTTACCGTTCGCTGATGAACGAAGCCTTTGAGTCGCTGATAGGCGCACAGACGGAGGAAAGAAAAATAAATTATATTTTCGGCAACGTTGTTGATGTTTACGATGCAGTTACGGAAATAATCGAAAGCATATAAACAGAAAAATCCGACCATTGAAATTATCAAAGGTCGGAAATTTTTTTATTCTGTAGCTGATTCAATTTGTTCCGCACTTGCCGCATTTAATTTTTTCGTCTTTCTTAAAAGAATTATCGTGCTGATAACATCAAGAACCGAAATAAATTGCAGAAGATAATGTATTGCCGAAATTTGTTCCTTGCCGTATTTTCTTCTCAGAAGAATTATGTTTGCCGCTCCGAAAAATCCGCTTTGCACAATGAATGTGCAGGTGTAAATAATCATTATAATAATGATGAATGACAGAAAACCGGCTGTTGCCAGGGTTAGTCCGAAACCGACCATGAAGCATACGGCGAAATTCAGAATATAAAACGGAACGGTTTTAATTTTCAACAGAACCCAAGCCTTTGAAAGCTGCTCCGTTTGTGATTGCATGAACATTTTAACCGCCAAAACGGCACACATCCAGCCGATAACCTGAACCGCTATAAAGAAAAGTACGCCCAAAGCCGAAGTGATATATGATATTACCGTCAGATTTTCGCTCGTAACGCCTTCAATGACAAGCAAAGCAAGCGGCAGAACAAGCTGAAGATGAAGCATCACAAAAAATGCTTTTATCAATTTCATTTTCTTTCCGCCCCTTTCGGCTTATGCCTGAACCTTGTGGAAAATCTTCTTGCCCTTCTTCACGATTATTGCGTTTGCCTTGAGGTCATCCGAGGTGAATGAAAGTCCGATATCGGTTACTTTCTTATCGTCAACGGACACGCCGCCCTGCTGAACAAGACGTCTGCCCTCGCCGCGTGATTTTGTGATATTTGTTTTGAGAAGAATGTCAAGAATATCAATCTTTCCGTCGGTGAAATCTGCATCCGAAAGAGTAGTTGCCGGCATATTGTCGAGGTTTGCCCCGCCGCCGAAGAGTGCCTTCGAAGCCTCTCGCGCCTTGGCTGCTTCTTCCTCACCGTGGACGAGCTTTGTAAGCTCAAACGCAAGGATATCCTTTGCCTCATTGAGCTGTGCGCCCTCCCAATGATCCATTGCGTCAATTTCCTCAAGCGGAAGGAAGGTGAGCATACGGATACACTTGAGAACGTCCTGATCGCCGACATTGCGCCAGTACTGATAGAATTCATAGGGGCTTGTCTTTTCGGGGTCGAGCCAAACAGCACCCGAAGCGGTCTTGCCCATCTTTTTACCCTCGGAGTTCATCAGCAGGGTGATCGTCATTGCATAAGCGTCCTTGCCGAGCTTCTTTCTGATAAGCTCTGTACCGCCGAGCATGTTTGACCACTGGTCGTCGCCGCCGAACTGCATGTTGCAGCCGTACTCCTTGAAAAGATGGTAGAAATCATAGCTTTGCATAATCATGTAGTTGAACTCAAGGAAGCTGAGACCCTTTTCCATTCTCTGCTTGTAGCACTCGGCACGAAGCATATTGTTAACGGAGAAGCATGCGCCGACCTCACGAAGGACGTCAACATAGTTGAGGTCGAGGAGCCAATCTGCATTGTTGACCATCATTGCCTTGTCCTCGCCGAATTCAATAAAACGGCTCATCTGCTTCTTGAAGCAGGCGATGTTGTGGTCGATGTCCTCCTTTGTAAGCATTTTTCTCATGTCGGTTCTGCCGGATGGGTCGCCGATCATGCCTGTGCCGCCGCCGAGAAGGGCGATGGGTCTGTTGCCTGCCATCTGAAGTCTCTTCATAAGGCAGAGAGCCATGAAGTGACCTACATGAAGGCTGTCGGCTGTCGGGTCAAAGCCGATGTAGAAAACTGCCTTTCCGTTGTTGATAAGCTCCTTGATTTCATTTTCGTCCGTGACCTGAGCAATGAGTCCGCGGGCAACAAGTTCGTCATAAATTGTCATTTTGATGTTTCCTTTCTCGTGAAAAATATTTAGACAGAAAAAGCCCCCTGCCCTTAGGGCAGAGGACGAATTATCGTGTTACCACCTCTGTTCACCGAACCCTCACGGGAACGGCCTCAGCGAGTACATATATACTCTGACGTTTAACGCACGCACACGGCACAGCCTACTGCAATTTTCAGCCGCGCAGCTCGGGGATGTATTTGGGCAAAACTCTCACGCTTTCTCGCACCGGCCGAAAGCTCTCTTGGCATCCTTTTTTGCTTACTTCTTCCCGTCAAAGCTATTGAAAGCATTATATATTGTTTAAAGAATTTTGTCAAGCGGTTGACGGGAAAAAGAAAAAAGTGTAAAATATTCTCCGGTTATTAAAAATTAACGGAGCGAAGAATATGAGAATGCGAAGAAAAAAGAATCTTGACAGAAGACTGAAGAGCTGCGGCGGTCTGATTTTTTCTATTGAGAGCGAGGATAAAAACTTTAACACGGCAATTGAAGAAAAGGAATATATAGACATTGAAAAATGGTTTGGCAACTCCAATCCGGTTCGCCTTGAGGTCGGCTGCGGCAAGGGCCAGTTCGCCGCCGAAATAGCTAAGCGCAACCCCGATATCAATTATATTGCGGTCGAGAAATGCGCCAACGTTGTTGTTATTGCCGCCGAAAGAGCGATCGAGGAGAGTATTCCTAACCTGCGTTTTATCAAAGGCTCGGCGGAATATTTGCCAAAATATCTTCCCGACGGAATTTTTGATAGGGTCTATCTCAATTTTTCCTGTCCGTTTCCGAAGAAAAAATACGCAAATCACCGTCTGACAAACAGAAAGTTCCTTGCAATCTTTGACCGATTGATGACCGATGACGGAGAAATTCATCAAAAGACAGACAATATGCATTTCTTTGAATATTCGATTCAGGAGTTTTCCGAATACGGAATGGCAATAAAAAATGTTTCACTTGATCTTCACAACAGTGACTTTGAGGGCAACATCGTGACAGAATATGAAAAGAGATTTTCGGACCTCGGTCAACCGATTTACCGACTTGAAGCTTATAAAAGGTAAACGCTTTTTCAGAAAAATTTCATAGCTGATAAAAATCCACACTCGGAAAAATGCCGAATGTGGTTTTTTTATAATGTTCCGTTTTCAAATTCACGTTTGAACCAGACGTCCTTGACCTCAAATTCTCTGGAATGGAGATAGGAGAGAATGCCTGCGCTTTCGTCAAACATGAACACCAGTTTGTAGGAATAAAGGCACTGCTTGCGGTAGCCGAAGTCCTTATTGAGCTTATTTGTGCCGTACTTACCGTCGCCGAGAAGCGGATGACCGATTGAAGCGAAATGTGCCCTGATCTGATGAGTTCTGCCCGTCATAAGCTCGACCTCAACAAGGCTTAGCTGTTTATCGTAATCCCTGCCGAGAACCTTATACTTTGTGCGGATTTCCTTCGCTCCGTCGCAGGTATGTTTAAGAATTTTAACAGTGTTTTTTTTCTCATCCTTTAAGAGATAGCCCTCCAAAAGTCCGCTGTCACGTTCCATAATTCCGTGGCAGACGCAGAGATAAAATTTCTTGAGATTTGTTCTCTGCTTCATCTGAGCGTTCATTATTCTGAGGCTTTCGGCGTTTTTGGCAGCAATAACGATGCCGCCGGTGTTTCGGTCAATCCTGTTGACGAGAGCAGGGGTGAACGAATTCTCCTCATCGGGCTTGTACTCACCCTTTTCATAAAGATATTTCTTTATCCTTGTGATGAGCGTATCGACATATTCTCTGTCATCCGGGTGGCAAAGCAAGCCGGCCTTTTTGTCAAGGAGCATGATATTTTCGTCCTCATAGAGAATGTCCAGTCTGCTCGGTGCGCCAGTGAAATCGTAACGTGTTTCGGGCTTGGCAAAAAACTCGTCATTGATATACATATCAACAACGTCACCGACCTGCAGAATTGTCGAGATTTCGGCACGCTTGTTATTAACCTTGATTCGCTTTTTTCTTATGTATTTATACATAAGCGACTGCGGCAGATTCGGCATGCCTTTTCTTATAAACTTGTCGAGCCGCTGACCTGCATCATTGGCTTTTATCTCAAAACTTTTCATATCTTAATTTTTAAACGAGTGTATCGGTGCAGGAATTCTGCCGCCCCTGTTAATGAAATCCGAACAGTCTGCACTGTTGACCGGCATTATAGGAGCATAGCCGAGCAAACCGCCGAATTCAACGGTATCGCCGACGTCCTTGCCGATTACGGGAATCAATCTGACCGCCGTGGTTTTTTGGTTTATCATTCCTATTGCCATTTCGTCGGCAATTATGCCGGAAATCGTTGAAGCTTTTGTATTGCCGGGAATAGCAATCATGTCAAGTCCGACCGAGCAAACGCAGGTCATGGCTTCAAGCTTTTCAAGTGTGAGCATACCGGCATTGACCGAGTCTATCATACCCTGATCCTCCGAAACGGGGATAAATGCGCCGGAGAGCCCGCCAACGTATGACGAAGCCATTATGCCGCCCTTTTTAACCTGATCGTTGAGCAATGCAAGAGCCGCAGTAGTTCCCGGAGCGCCGACATATTCAAGACCCATTTCCTCCAATATTTCAGCAACGCTGTCGCCTATTGCGGGCGTGGGAGCAAGCGAAAGATCAATAATTCCGAACGGAACGCCCAGCCTTTGTGATGCTTCACGCGCTACGAGCTGACCTACCCTTGTGACCTTGAAAGCGGTTTTCTTTATCGTCTCGCAAAGTGTGCCGAAGTCGCCGTCCTTAACCTCACTGATGGCACGTTTAACGACACCGGGGCCGCTGACACCGACATTTATAATCGTGTCTGCCTCTGTCACACCGTGGAATGCACCTGCCATGAACGGATTATCATCGGGTGCATTGCAGAATACAACGAGCTTTGCGCAGCCGATAGAGCCGCTGTTCTTTGTCAGTTCGGCGGTTTTAACTATAATTTCGCCGAGCAACTTGACCGCATCCATATCAATACCGGTTTTGGTAGAGCCGACATTGACGGAGCTGCAAACTCTTTCCGTTGAAGCGAGAGCTTCGGGAATGGATTCGATAAGCAGCTTTTCGGCAGGGGTCATTCCCTTTGAAACAAGGGCTGAGAAGCCGCCGATGAAGTTGACGTTTATCTCATGTGCTGCCTTGTCAAGCGTTTTTGCGATTTTTACAAAATCTCCCGTGGTATTGCAGCAAGCTGCACCTATAAGGGAAATCGGTGTAACGGAAACACGCTTGTTGACTATCGGAATTCCGAATTCAAGTGCAATTTCATCGCCTGTTTCAACGAGCCTGCCTGCCTTTGAAAGTATTTTTTTGTAGATATTATCGCAGGTTTTGTCAACCTCTGACGTAATGCAGTCGAGCAGGCTTATGCCCATGGTGATCGTACGCACGTCGAGGTTATTTTCTTCAATCATTTTGTTCGTTTCACGAACTTCAAAGGAGTTTATCATAGCCTACCTCAGATTCTGTGCATTACGTTGAAAATATCCTCGTGCTGCATCTTAATTTTTACGCCGAGCTCTTCGCTGATTTTTTCAATTTCACCGTTGAGAACGGCGAAGTCTTTCTTAGCATTCTGAGCGTCAACGATCATTATCATGTTGAAAAAGCCCTGAACTATTGACTGGTTAATGTCAAGTACATTGATGTCATTCTCAGCGAGATAGGTACAAATTCTTGCAATTATGCCCACTCTATCCTTGCCTATAACCGTAATTATTGTTCTGTTCATTCCTTGTCCTCCGAGTCGTCGTTACCCTCTATCTGGGATAGAATTTCTTTTAAATTTATTTTCTGTGTGTTAAGAATCTCGTCCGCTCTGTTGAGAGTTTCGGTCGGATCCTGCTTGTTCATCTCATATTCGTCAGGAACGTCAAGCAGTTTTTCGACGTCCTCAACGGTTGCATCCTTACCGAGATCCTGCTCCATCAGTGCGTCAATGCCTGTCGGTCCGTCCGTCGAAGTTTCAACAGTTTCCTTGCTGTCGATCTCAATGCTTTTTGAATATCTCTTTTTCTTTATGATGTGAATTACAATAAGAGCAACAATAAATGCAACGAGGGTGCCTGCGGAAACAACTGCTCCTATCATAAAGCCCTTCGGCTTATAGGTCATTTCAATTGTGTGTGTTCCGGGAGCGGCATCAATTCCGATAAGTGCATCGCCGAGAGCGACCGGCTCAACCTTTTCGCCGTCAACGGTTATCTCCCAGCCTTCATCATAGTTAATTGAGGTGTAAACAAGCTCATTTGCCTTGACGTTAACGGTTCCCTTGATGTGGGTGTCCGTGAACTCGGAAATATCCATCGCCGAAGCGGCAAGCTTGTTGTAACCGGCTTCAAAATTATTCATATCAAGACCGACGGCATAAATATCGGCATAGCCGGACTCTTTGTCCGACGGGATTGTGATTTCAAGGGTAAGAATTTCGCCCTTTTCAAGATAACCGCAGTCGAGAACATACGGATCGCTCGGATCCTGAGACTTTGAAAAACCGTTTGTGCCCGAAACGTTTATTGTATCTGCACTCTTGCAGTCGGTGTAGAGATAGACGTTTTGAGATTCGGGAATTTCATATTTGATGACTATTGAGCCTTCCTGGCCCGTTATTTCTTTATTATACGAGAAATTCTCTGTAAGGAGTTCATCGTCGCTTCTGATATTTTTGGTGCTGTAGGTCGTTGCCGAAATCCTCTTGAATACATCGCCGGCATCGGTTGCTCTTGTCCAGTAATCATTCTGGATTTCAAACGGATTTGAACCCGTTGTTATCCATTTTTCGACTTCTTCGCTTACACTGTATGCGATCGGAAGACAGTAATTATTTCTGTATGCAACAAATCTGCCGTTTTCCGCAACCTTCTCAAACAGCCGGTCGTTCATTATCGAATCGTCGTTATTCACAAGATATTTGAGCGACATCATAGCATTATAAACAGGCGTCTGCGGAGCATAAATATAGCTGTTAATATAGTTGCTGTTCAGTCCGAGATTATGCTGGAGATTAGCGGATTTTTCATAAGCCATTGATGAGAAAACGGAAACGCCGTTGTAGTTGAACCATGAAGCGTCCATAAGCGTATTGATATTCGTAAGCTCCATTCTGTATTTGTCCGTACCTTCAACGGTGTCGAGTTTTTCTTTGAGCTCCCTAAACTCGGTATAGCCGTTAACAAAGTTCGGCTTCTGCTGACTCATGACAAAGTGGCTTGTGTCGCTGACCGCAACCTCGGCAAAGACGCAGCACATAAGCAGGAGCGAGACAGCCGACTGAGCATAGTTTTTCTTTTTCATAAGGCCGAGAACAACGGTATAGACCGCAACGAACGCTATGCTGAGATAGATTGAGGTTTCCGTAACATTCTTTGAACCGAGCCTTTGAACAAGGACGGCAAAGAGAACTGTCGCAACGCCGGAACCGAGCAAGGCCTTTGTTGAAAACGATTTGATGTTGACAATTGCTTTGTATGCGATTGAAAGCAAAACAAATGAATATATGAATGAGAATCTGAACGGAAGATCGTTCGGGAAATGGAAAGCATGAACGATATAGTTAAGATAATTAAGGTTGAACCCGAGGAAGAAAACAGCAAGCAAAACGATGTGTGCCGCACGCTCTTTTGCTTTGATTTTATCGCAGAAAATATAGAGCGGAACAAGCATAACGGTAATGATTCCGCAATAAACATTGGGAAGGACGTCTTCGCCGCTGCTTCTGATCGTCGGCTCAAGCGAGGTAAGATGATTTGCAAGGAAATCAAAAATATTATTGTAGAACTGATAATCGCTTGGAAATGTGCCCGATGTTGCCGAGCAGGCTTTGAGACAGAAATATGTCGGAAGAAGCGCAACGGCTGCAAGTCCGACAGCCACGAACGAGCCGAGAGCGAACAGCAGACCCGATTCAACAAATCGGCTGTAAAGGACGTTGTCTACTTTTCGGTTATAAATCTCACCGTCCTCATCAACGTAGATCGGCTTGGTGGGAAGAACCTCCTTGATCGAATAATTTGAGAAGAAATAAACGAGGAAATAGAGCACGGCGAAAATGCAAATCATGTATGCCATGTAGTAGTTAGAGAAGAATGTGATTGCAAGAGTAACAATATAGAAGGTTGCCTTTTGCTTATTGATTATTCGCTCAATTCCGAGAACAACAAGCGGGAGCAGGTACATTGCGTCGATCCACATAATATTCCAGTAATAGGCGATAAAGAAGCCGCAGAATGCATAGAGAATACCGAAAGCGGAGATTGTGAAATCGTTTTTATGGTTCGATTTTTTAAGATAATAGGCCATTGCCGCCGCGGCAAGGGCATTCTTGACGTATACCATTGCACCGATTGCTTCGGGGACATTCTCATGGCCGAAAAGTAAAACTATCAAGCCGCCGATCGGGCTGGAAAGATAGTTATAATAGTTGCCGAGGAAGGCTCCGCCGCCGCCCGTATTCCATGAGTAAAGCATACTCTTGAACTGCGTCAGTCTGTCATAAAGCTCGGCAAAAAGCGGACCGTACTGGTGGTAAAGATCCATTCTCAGAACGGTTTTGTTGCCGAACGGAATAATATCAAAGCAATAATATACCAACAGCATAAGTACGGCACTGCAAACAAACGCAAGTATTATATAAATGTTGCGGTCAAGAAATTTTGCAAGCTTTGAATTCGGGTGCTTTTTCAAAAAACTCTTTTTTTCTTTCAACAGACTCATTCCTCTCTTTTATGTGAAAGCATGACACACTTTTCAAAATAAATTTCCTTTATATATTACCACACAACTGCCGGTCTTTCAATAAGCACGGCTGAAAATTCACACTTATTTTAAATCTGATATGTTCTATTTCGGGACAAGAAGTCATAAAAAATAAATGGTGATAAAAATGAGGCACGACAAAAAAGAAAAGATTGACATTGTTCTGAAATATCTCCCCTCAATTTTTACTTCTCTTGCGGAAAAAGATACGGATTCTCTTTGCGAAATACGACTGAGAGCCGACCGACCCGTTGCCCTTGTTTTTTCCGGACGGACTGATTATATTACAAAATCGGGACGGCTCACCGGTTTTTATTCGTCGGATCTTTTTTCATTTTCGAGAACCGAAATTGAAGAAATCTTTATTCGCCTGTGCGGATATTCCGTACACAGTCTGACGGATAACATTGCCGACGGGTTTATCACGCTTGACGGCGGAATAAGAATCGGCGTTTACGGCACTGCAGTTGTCCGTGACGGAAAGATAACGTCTGTTCGTAACGTTGAGGGGCTTAATATCCGCATTCCCGCCGAATATAAAGGGTGTGCGTTGCCGATATATAACCGCCTTTTTCGCGGCAGAATGCCGAATACGGTTATTTGCGGCGCGCCGATGTCGGGTAAGACCACTGTTTTGCGGGATCTTTGCCGTTTGATTTCAGACGAGGAGCACAAAAAAATCACCGTGATTGACGAACGCTGTGAAATGAGCGGATATGACCTCGGGATCAACACCGATGTTTTAAAAAACTATCCAAAGGCTCAGGGTATCGGCATTGCCGTGCGGACTCTCTCGCCGGATGTTGTTATCTGCGATGAAATAGGCTCGGTGAAAGAGGCAGAGGAGCTTTGCACGCTCGTCAACTGCGGCGTTAAGTTTATTGTGACGATGCATTGCTCGGAGCTTTATGAGCTTAAGCGCAGACCCCAATTTAATCTGCTCAGTGAAGCGGGAGCGACGGAGGCGTGCGTCTTTCTCAACGAAAAGGATTTTACGGTCAAAAAAATACTGATGAACAGAAGCTGAAAGGGAAAAGCAATGAAATTATTATCACTTATTGCATTGGGGCTTGCCTGTGCTATGGCCGGACGGTATATAGCATACAGGCTCAGCCGACGTGTTCGCATACTCGAGAAAATCTCGTTGATGTTCGGCATAGCGGAGAATGAAATTAAATTTTTGAACCGCCCGACATCGGAGCTTATTGAACTGCTCGAAAAAAAAGACGAGCTTGCGGAGCTTGATTTTCTGCCGAAAAGCATTTCTTATATAAACGAGGGTATGGACATTACGGATGCTTGGGCGCAGGCAATTCATGAGTCGAAAAGCGTTGACGGAGAGGACACATGCGTTCTCTATTCATTCGGAGAGAGCTTGGGCAGAAGTGATGCCGACGGGCAAATTGCAAGCTGCCGCTATCATGTAAAGCTTACAGACGAACGGCTTAACGAAGCGCGCGAAAAACGTAAACGCTATGCTTCGCTTGCCTGCGGACTCGGAATGTTATCGGGAATCGGAGTTTTTATAATCTTGTTTTAGGAGCGGAATATGGAACTGGTAATCAAAATTGCGGCAATCGGGATTATTGTCGCCGTGCTTCAGCAAATTCTCACCCGTTCGGGGCGTGACGAATATGCAATGCTCGTTGTGCTCGCAGGTTTGCTTGCCGTCGTTGCGATGTTGATTCCCGAATTGAAAGACCTTTATTCTTCGGCGACCTCCGTTATGGGATTTTGATATGGAAATCATAAAATTTGCTTTAATCGGCATACTTTGCGCTGTTCTTGTTGTTGTCGTCAGGCAGCAAAGACCCGAGCTTGCAATAATTGTCCAGCTTGCAGGCATAGTTGTCCTTGTGATTTTATCGATTGAATATATGAAAAATATTTTCACCGAAACGGACGGGCTGTTCTCGGACGCGGAATTTCTGAATGACGGTTACCTTGAATTGCTTGTAAAAATTCTCGGAATTGCCGCCGTGACAAAAATCGGTTCGGATATATGCAAGGACAGTGCAAATTCGGCACTGGCGACCGTAGTTGAGCTTGTCGGAAAAGCTGTTATCCTTGCCATGTGCCTTTCGCTGATAAAAACGCTCGCCGAGATTTCAAAGGGGCTGCTTGAATAAAATGAAGATTAAAAAAATATCGGGAATTGCTTTAATTTTTGTTCTTATTTCTTTTTTACTTTCAGTTTCGGCGTGTGCGGAATCCTATGCCGACGAAGTGAAAGAGATCTATAACTCTCTTGACTCCGAAACGCAGGAGCTTTTAAAGGATATCGGTGCCGATTCGGTCGATTTTGACTCCATGTTCGGCGTCACCCCGCAGAAAATCTGGGTGCTGACGAAAAAGCTCATCACGGGAAATATCGAGGCTCCGACACGCTCGGCTGTTCGTCTTATCTCTGTGATAATTCTAATTGCAATTTTTGAATGCTTCGCTCCCGAGGACACGAGAATCAAAACAATTGTCGGCATTGTCGGAACCTTACTCTGTGTGATTTCGGTTATTTCTCCGCTTTCGACGGCTGTAAGCTCGGCAGTTTCTTCAATAGCCGTCGGCGAAAAGCTGATGCTTGCCCTTATTCCCGTGCTCGCCGCCGTAGTTACGGTGACGGGTAATCCGACGCTTGCCGCGAGCTTTCAGTCAATTGCATTTGCGGGAGCTCAGGTCATTTCGGGGATTTCCAACGGCTATATAGTTCCTATCGTCGGTGCGGTTATGGCGCTTGATATAACAGGCTCAATCATGCCGTCATTTAAGCTCGGCGGAATAACCTCGTTGATAAAAAAGACCGTAACGGCTGTGCTGACCTTTGTTTCAACAATTTTTGTGTCATTTTTAGGTATCAAAGGTGCGCTTGCCAATGCTGCGGACACGGTTGCGTCAAAGGGAATAAAGCTCGTCATAAGCTCGGCTGTCCCGGTTGTCGGCGGCGCATTGAGCGAAGCATATTCGGGAATAATCGGCAGTCTTGTGCTCGTCAAAAGCACAATCGGAGTTTTCGGAATAGCCTCTGTTGCGCTGATAAATCTGCCGTCATGCTTACAGCTTCTTTTTTGGATTTTTGCGTTGAAGCTTTCGGCGGCAGTCGGGGAACTTTTTAACCAGCAAAGCATTGCCGAGCTTCTGCGTGCGCTGGCCTCATCGCTTACGCTTTTGAATGTTGTGCTGCTTTTTAATGCTGTTCTTTTTATTATTTCAACGGCACTTATTCTGGTTATAAAGGCGGGATAAAAATGAATGAGATAAAGCAATGGACATTGGGCATCACCGTTTCGGCGATAGTCGGTGCGATAATTCTTTTTATTTCGCCCGAGGGTTCAACGGAAAAGCTTGTTCGTACGGCTGTGTCGCTTTTCCTCATGTGCGCAATTCTCAGCCCGTTCATTACAAATGCAGACCCGATGGAAATTTTTAACAGTCTTGAATTGACGGAGACTCAGTCCGTTGCGCAGGCAGGCAATGAAGCAGCCGAATATCTGCAAAACGAATTAAAAGGAAAAATTCTTGACATTCTTAAAGAATGCGGAATAAATAACGCAGACATAAGCATAAGTATCAATATAGAAAACGGCAATGAAATGAAGATTGAAAAGGTAGAAATTTTTGCAGAAAAAAATGACGAAAATCAATTTGAAATTGCCGAAAAAAATTTAAAAAACCAACTGGGAATTGAAACAAAAATTGAGGTGAAAAAATGAGAAAAGCCGTCGAAAAAATTCTCGAAAAAATTAAACGCGACAAAAGAATTGCGGCAATAGTTTGCGTCGGACTTGCAGGAATAATATTGCTGACTTTATCGGAGCTTATGCCACAGGGGAAAGATGTAACCGAGAAAAGCGATAAGGAGTCGGTCTCCGATATTCGAGACAGTTACGAGGATGATATTGAAAAGAGACTGACATCTATTGTCTCGGCGATCAACGGCGCAGGCCGCACCGAGGTCATGGTCACGCTTGCCTCCGGCGACGAAAACGTGTACGCAGTCAAGGAAAAAAGCAACGACGGGTCAAAGGAACGTGAGTATATCGTGATTGATTCCGACAACAACGAATCGGGGCTTCTTCTCAAGGTTATTGAACCTGAAATCAGGGGCGTTGCGATTGTATGCGAGGGAGCGGATTCTGCCAAAGTCAGACAGGAGATTGTTTCGACGGTTTCCGCCGTTCTCGGAATCAGCACAAATCGAATAAGCATTGCAAAAATTAAGACAATATCGCACGATTGAGGTGTGCAAATTGTCCTAAACCGAAATCGGAATAATATATCGGAGGTTAGTGATGAACATGATAATCAAAAAGAAGCAATTAGTTTCAGTGGCGCTTGTGCTGACGCTTTCGGCGGCGGTTTTTGTAAACTGGTATTTTGCACGTCCCGGAGTTAAATCAACAATCGACACGGGCAAGACAACAGCCAACCGCCAGGTGGAAAATCTCGGCGATGCACAGTATGTTTCGGCGACAACTGCGGCGTCGGAAACAATGGCGGATTTTAAAGTAAAGCGTGAAGCGGCACATGATGAAGCAAAGGAAACACTTAACGCCGTTATAAAAGACGCAAAGTCCGATTCCGAAGCGGCTGAGGAAGCCGCAGAAGCTTTAGCGGAGCTTTCAAAAGCAATTAAAAGCGAAGCCGATCTTGAGAATCTTATCACGGCGAAGATTTCAAACGAGTGCCTGGTTATAATTGACGGTGATGTTTGTCAGGTGATTGTAGGCAAGGGCGTTCTGACAGATAATGTTTCTCTGCAAATCAAAGATCTCGTAATCAATCAGGCAAAAATCCCTGCGAAAAATATTACAATAGTTGAGCTTAAAAAATAGTTTTGTGAAAGCAACAACCTCCCCTTGAAAAAGAGGAGGTTGAATTTACTCTGTTTGATCGTTTTGAATCGGCTTGATTATCTTCTTGTAAAGGACAATAAAGCAGACTATTGAAACAACGGATGCGGCAAAATCGGCGATTGAATATGACCACCAAACAAGGTTGTCATTGCCGATTGACAGTCCGTATCTCGCAAGGATATAGGCAATTGGAATGAGCACGACAAGCTGGCGGATAAATGAGCTTATCATTGAGAAAATACTCTTTCCGAAAGATTGGAACACACCGCTCAAAGCAATATTTGCGCCCGCAAAAAGGAAGCTCACGCTGATTATTTTCAACGCCGGGATACCGATTCTGAGCATTTCGGGAGTTGCCGAGAAGAATCCGAGCAAAACCTTGGGCAATGCAAAGAAAAGAATTGCACCGATAATGCTGAATACTTCGGCATACACGACCGAAAGCTTGATCGTTTTTATCATGCGATGCTTTTTCATTGCGCCGTAGTTGTAAGCTATTATCGGAATAACGCCGTTGTTGAGACCGAATATCGGCATACAAATAAAGCTGTTGAGCTTAAAGAATGCGCCGAAAACATTGACGGAAAGCTCCTTGCCGAGAGTGTATGCAATTAGGATTTTATTCATGAAATATGTCATGACCGAGCCGATCGCAACCATGAGAATCGACGGAACACCGATTTTGTAGATTTCGCCGATGAAGCGTCCGCTCGGCTTAAACTTCTTGAAATCAAGGTGAAGATCCGGGTTTTTGTGACGGTTGAAATATACGGCGAGAATGAAGGCTACAATCTGTCCGATAACCGTTGCGATCGCCGCGCCTTGAACACCCATTTTAAATACAAAAATGAATACCGGGTCAAGAATGATGTTAATGATTGCGCCGACACCCTGGGTTATCATTGTGTAAAAGGTTCTGCCCGTTGACTGCAAAAGACGCTCATACATGATCTCAAAGAAAATGCCGAAGCTTGCACCGCAGCAAACCTGAAGATACTTTGTGCCCTCGTCAATAATATACTGCACGGAGGTCTGAGAGCTGATGAAAAGTCTTGAGCCAAACACGCCGAAAAGTAAAAAAGCTATCGAACTGAGCAGTGCAAGAAAAACACCGTTCTCGGCGATTTTATTTGCACGTTCACTGTTCTTTTCACCGAGTGCACGGGAGATGAGGGCATTTACGCCGACTGCAGTACCTGTTGCAAAGCCTATCATGAGGTTTTGTGCAGGGAATGAAAGAGAAACCGCTGTGAGCGACTCCTGGTTGACCATGGCTACGAAAACCGAGTCAACAATATTGTACAGTGCCTGAACGAGCATTGAGATTATCATCGGCAGCGACATATTGATAATAAGTTTGTTTACGGGCATAACGCCCATTTTGTTTTCTTCCAAAACGTCCTCTCCTTTCGATTGCATGATATTATAACATATTACGGCACAATTTGCTATACAAAGTTCACAAAGAGCACCATATGTATTTTGTGCAGAATTGCAAGATATAATGTGGTGAATGTATAAAAAACAGCCGCAGCGGAATAAAACACTGTGGCTGTAGGTTTATTTAGAAACAAATTATTCTGCGATAACTTCTTTGAGTATCTGAATTGCCTTTTTGAGATCGTCCCAATCAATGTTGAGAGAGGGGAGAAGTCTAACCTTTGTCTTTGCTGTCAGAACAAGCACACCCTTCTCAATGCAGGCATTAGCAATTTCCTTTGCCGGCTTTTCTGTCTCGACGCCGATCATAAGTCCGAGACCGCTGACGGATTTAACGCCCTTTGCACCCTCAAGCTCAGAGAAGATATATGCCGATTTCTCTTTAACCTCATTGAGAAGCTTATCATCGATTCTCTTGATGATGTTGCATGCACCTGCACAGCTTACGGGATTGCCTCCGAAGGTTGAGCCGTGTGAGCCGAAGGTGAGAACGTTCTCGACTTTTTCTCCGAGCATTGTTGCACCGATCGGAAGTCCGCCGCCGAGGCCCTTTGCCGTTGTAACAATGTCGGGCTGAATTCCGTAGTGCATATAAGCGTAAAGCTCACCTGTTCTGCCGTTACCCGTCTGAACCTCGTCGATGATGAGAAGCATATCTTTCTCTTTAACAAGCTCTGCGACCGACTTAACGAAAGCCTCATCGAGCTTGCATACACCGCCCTCGCCCTGAACAAGCTCCATCATAACTGCGATGCACTTGTCGGTGTCGGCGAATTTCTTTACGTCGTCAAAATTATTGGCTTCGGCATAAACAAATCCCTCGGGGAACGGTCCGAAATCCGTATGAAAAACATCCTGACCCGTTGCTTTGAGCGTTGCAATAGTTCTGCCGTGGAAGCTGTTCTTGAGCGTAATTATTGTTGAGTGACTCTCGTCGCCGTATTTGTCAAAAGCGTATTTTCTTGCAACCTTGATTGCGCACTCATTTGCCTCTGCACCGCTGTTTGAAAAGAAAACTTTCTTCATTCCCGTTCTCTCGCAGAGAAGCTCGGCAAGAGTTGAACATGGCTCGGAATAGTAGAGGTTTGAGGTGTGGGGGAGAACGGAAAGCTGATGGGTAACAGCCTTCTGCCATTCGTCATCGGCAACGCCGAAAATGTTTACGGCAATTCCACTGCCGAGGTCGATATATTCTTTACCGTTGCTGTCCTTGAGAATCGCTCCCTTGCCGCTGACAAGCTCAAGAGGAAATCTTGCATAGGTGTTGGCAACGAACTGCTTATCGTTTGATGTTATGCTCATTTTTTTCAGACCTTTCTTATTTATCATCCTTGACAAACATCGTTCCGATGCCCTCGTCGGTAAGAACTTCTATTATAATCGAATGGGGAATTCTTCCGTCGATAACAAAAACTTTTCGAACACCGAGATTGATGGCGTCAACACAGCATTGCACCTTGGGAATCATACCGCCGGAAATTATTCCGTCGTCCATGAGCTTGGGAGCGTCCTCAACAAAAATCTTTGAAATGAGAGTTGTCGGGTCATCCTTATCTCTGAGGATTCCTGCAATATCGGTCATGGAAATGAGACTTTCCGCTTTGAGTCTGCCTGCAATCCCCGCTGCGACCGTGTCGGCATTTATATTGTATGTGTTGCCGTCATCGTCAAAACCTACGGTCGAAATAACAGGAATATAGCCCATTTCAATAACGTCGAGAATCGGCTGAACGTTGATATCGGTAATCTCGCCGACGTAGCCAAGCTCAGCGGCTTTGGGCTTCGCCTTAATCATTCCGCCGTCCGAACCGCTCAGACCGATTGCTTTTCCTCCTCTTGCACAGAGCAGGTTGACAAGGCTTTTGTTTATCTTGCCTGCGAGAACCATCTGAACAACATCCGCTGTTTCCTTATCCGTTACACGCAGACCGTTGACAAATTCGCTCTTTTTGCCGATTTTATTCAGCATACCGGTAATCTCGGGACCTCCGCCGTGAACGAGTACAACCTTGATTCCGATCGTCGAAAGCAAAATAATATCGCTCATTACGGATTCCTTCAGCTCTTCGCTGACCATGGCATTGCCACCGTATTTCACAACAAGGATTTTTCCGTTATATTTTTGAATATAGGGGAGAGCACGGGTAAGAATCCCGGCTTTCTCTTCCATTGAAATATTCATCTGTATTCACCTCAGGTTCTGTAGTCACCGTTGATTTTTACATATTCATATGTGAGGTCGCAGCCCCATGCCGTTGCGTCGAAATCTCCGTCGTTGAGGTCAACAAGAATTTCGATCTCCTTTTCAAGAAGGATTTCCTTTGCCTTTTCCTCCGAGAAGTCAACGCCCGCACCGTTGTGGCAAACAGCGATTGTGCCCTTGACGGACTTGAAGCTGACGTCAATTTTATTGATATCAACATCCGCCCCGCTGTAGCCGATTGCACAAAGTACACGGCCCCAGTTGGCATCTGCACCGAACATTGCCGCCTTTGTAAGCGATGAGCAGATAACCGACTTTGCAACTTTTTTTGCGATTTCATCGGTTTTACCGCCTGTTACCTTGCATTCGAGCAGCTTGGTTGCACCCTCGCCGTCGCCTGCGATTTTCCTTGAAAGATAAACGCTGACCTGATGGAGAGCCTTGCAGAATTTTTCATAAGCCTCGCCCTCGCCGTCGATGAGCTTGTTACCTGCCATTCCGTTGGCGAGAACAGCAAACGTATCGTTGGTCGATGTGTCGCCGTCAACGCTTATCATATTAAATGATGTTTTAACATCATCGCTGACAGCCTTTTGAAGCATTTCACTTGTGATTGCAACGTCCGAGGTGACGAAAACAAGCATCGTTGCCATGTTCGGGTGAATCATTCCGCTGCCCTTGGCAATTCCGCCGATTCTGCACTCAACGCCGTCAATGTCGAAGCTGACTGCGACTTCCTTTTTCTTCGTGTCGGTCGTCATTATGCCCTCTGCGGCAAGACCGCTTTTGTCGTAATCAAGACCTGCAACCAGCTCCGCCATACCGTTTGCAATAGGAGTGAGGTTGAGCGGCATACCGATAACGCCTGTTGAACCTACAATAACATCGTCCTTGTTTATGCCGAGTGCGTCCTCAACGAGCCGACCCATGGCTTCCGCCTTTTCAATTCCGTCGGCGTTGCAGGTGTTGGCAATTCCGCTGTTGCAGATGATAGCCTGGGCATGTCCGTCGGCAAGGTGCTTCTGATTGACAAAAATCGGAGCACCCTTGACGAGATTTGTTGTATAAACAGCCGCCGCAGTTGCCTTTACGTCGCTGACAATGAGCGAAAGGTCACGTTTTGACTTGTTCTTTCTGATCCCGCAGTGGATTCCGTTGGCTTTGAAGCCTTTTGCGGCGCAGATGCCGCCTTCAATTGTTTTCATTATTTTTATACCTCGAGTCCTGTTTTTTCGTCTGTTCCGAGAAGAATATTCATGTTTTGTATAGCCGCTCCTGAAGCGCCCTTGCCAAGATTGTCATATCTTGACATCAAAAGGATTCTGTCCTCGTTTCCTTCAACAAAGATTTCCATTGAGTCATTGAACGAGAGCTTATTGGAGCAAATGAAACCGTTCTCGCCGATTTCGTCTTTGTATTTCACAATATCCGAATGATATTTGTCTGCATAAATTTTCTTAATGTCCTCAATTGTAACGCCGTTGAGCTGTTCCTTGAAAAGAGGAACGGTGACAAGCATGCCGCTGTAATAATCGGCAACGATCGGGCAAAAAGCCGGGAAAGCATTGATTCCCGTAATTGCTTTCATTTCTTTAAGGTGCTTATGATTCTGCGTCAAGCCGTACTGCCTCGGCGATTCGAGTGCAACATCGGGCTCGGCATCCTCGTATTCGGCAATCATTTTCTTGCCGCCGCCGCTGTAGCCTGTCAGCGAATGGCAGGTCAGAAGCGTGTCGGGAGAGATCGCACCGGCTTCGACAAGGGGATAGACAAGTGAGATGAAGCCGCTTGCATGGCAGCCGGGAACGGCAATTCGGTTGGAATTTTTTATTTTTTCTCTGTGTGCCGGAGAAAGCTCGGGGAAACCGTATGCCCAGTCGGGATTTGTTCTGTGAGCCGTTGAGGTGTCGAGAACTCTGACGTTTTCGTTCTCAATCAATCCGACGGATTCAATAGCCGCCGCATCGGGCAGACAAAGAAAAGCGATATCACAGGAGTTAAGAGCTTTGCGTCGAGCCTCAACGTCCTTGCGTTTCTCATCCGGCAGTAGCATAAGCTCAATATCCGATCGTTCGGATAGTCTTTCATAAATTCTGAGACCTGTTGTTCCGGCCTTGCCGTCAATAAAAACCTTTTTCATGCCTTAAACCTCTGAATCTGTTAATAGGGTATAATTATACATAAATATACAGAATATGTCAAGAATAATACAAAATATATTCATTCAATATAATACAAATATTCGTGTGGAAAACCGCAATAAACTGGGAATTATGCCGTTGAGAGGCTTGATAATTTGTAAGCACAGAGAAATGAATATTCATTTATATTTTAAACGGGCAAATCGCAGCATTGCATTATAAGCGAATTTAACCTTTATAATTATAACTCAGACCGTGACAAAAAACAACCGTTATTTGTAAAGAAAATGAAATAGTTTGCGTGAGGGTATATTGATGGGGCGGGCGATGAATGTCAGCAGAATTTATCTTTTAGCGTAAGCTCCTCCTCTGCAGGGAAAGGCAAGTAAATCAGCCGATAAAAATTCACTCTCCCGTACAAAAACAGGGAGAGTGAATCCTATACATTTATAATATATATAATATAAATTGTTTAATTTATATTATCGTTCCGCCGCCGACAACTGTGTCTCCGTCATAGAAAACAACTGCCTGGCCGGGAGCAATCGCACGCTGAGGTGTTTCAAAATCGACGCTGACGTTTCCGTTTTCGAGCGGAGTAATCACGGCGTCGGTCTCCTTTTGCCTGTATCTGACCTTTGCCTTGACCTTCATCGGCTCGGTGAGCTTTTCAATCGAAATGAAGTTCAAATCCGTTGCTTCAAGGTGATTAGAAAACAAATCGTCATTTGACCCGAGAACGACCTGATTTTTCGCAAGATTCTTGCTGACAACATAGTACGGCGCTTTCGCCGCAATGCCCAAGCCCTTGCGCTGACCGATCGTGTAGTTGATTATGCCCTTGTGCTTGGCAATGAAATTGCCGTCACGGTCAACAAAATCACCCTCGGTGAACCTGAATCCGCACCAATTCTCAATGAAGTGGGCATAGTCGCCGTCGGGAACGAAGCAAATATCCTGGCTGTCGTGCTTATCTGCGTTGACAAAGCCCTGCGCTTCGGCGATTTCCCTCGCCTCATGCTTGGTCATTCTGCCGAGCGGAAAAAGGATTCTGCTGAGCTGATCCTGCGTGAGTGAATACAAAACGTAGCTTTGATCCTTTGTGTCGTCGGTCGCCTTGCGCAGTATCCAGCGCCCCTTTTCTTCATCGTACTCGTTAATAGCGTAGTGACCCGTTACAACATAATCAAACTGCAATTCCTTTGCTCTGTGCATTAGCTGATCAAACTTGATATATCTGTTGCAGTCGATGCACGGGTTCGGCGTTCTGCCGTTGCGATATGCTTCAACGAAGCGTTCGATAACCTGCAATTTAAAATTGTCGGTATAATTAAAAACATAATAAGGTATGCCGAGCCTGTTTGCAACGCTCCTTGCGTCCTCAACGTCGTCGAGTGAGCAGCAGGTCTTTTCTTTTTTTATACCGATATCCTCGTTGTTGTAAAGCTTCATCGTTACGCCGATCGCTTCATAGCCCTGTTGAGTTATCAGATAAGCAGCGACGGAGCTGTCAACTCCGCCGCTCATGGCAATCATAGCCTTTTTCATGGCTTAGCCCTCTCGGCTGCAGCCCTCGCAGCTTTCGCAGTTGCTTCCGCATTCACTGCCGAATACGTTCGGATCAAGCTCAAGACCGTTCTTGGTGTAATAATCCTTGAGAGCCGCCTTAACAGCCTGCTCGGCAAGCACGGAACAGTGAATCTTTGCCGGCGGAAGCCCGTCAAGAGCTTCAACAACAGCCTTGTTGCTGAGCTTGAGTGCGTCCTCAATCTTCTGACCCTTGATCATCTCGGTTGCAATCGAGCTTGTGGCAATCGCCGAAGCGCAGCCGAACGTGTTGAACTTAACGTCCTCGATTTTACCGTCCTTAATTTTAAGGTACATTTTCATTATATCTCCGCACTTTGCATTGCCGACCTCGCCGACGCCGTCCGCGTCATCCATTTTGCCGAGGTTTCTCGGATGCTGGAAGTGGTCCATTACCTTTTCACTGTACAGCATAGTAGTCCTCTCCTTTCATTATTCGCTCCCAAACGGGGGACATGTCACGGAGCATCGAAACGATTTTCGGAAGCTCCTCAATGATATAATCAATTTCTTCCTCGGTGTTGTATTCGCAGAGAGAAAGACGGAGCGAACCGTGAGCAATCTCGTGAGGCAAACCGAGTGCAAGCAGAACGTGGCTCGGGTCAAGTGAGCCTGAGGTACAAGCCGAACCCGAGGAACCGCAGATTCCTTTGAGATCAAGGTGAAGCAGAAGCGACTCGCCCTCGATACCCTCGAAGCAGAAGCTTACGTTGCCGGGCAGACGGGGCGAACGTCCTCCGTTTACTCTTGAACGGGGAATGATTTCAAGGATAGTATCAATAAGCTTGTCCCTTAATTTACTGACATAGGCAATGTTTTTGTCCATGTCCTCGCAGCATTTTTTGAGCGCCGCCGCCGTTGCAACAATGGCGGGAGTGTTAGTTGTGCCGGGGCGCTTGTTTCTTTCCTGAGCACCGCCCTGCATGAAGCCCATGAGGGGAACACCCTTGCGGCAATAAAGTGCACCGATTCCCTTGGGGCCATGGAATTTATGAGATGAGAACGAGAGCATATCAATGTTCTGTTGCTTAACGTTGATCGGAAGATGACCGACAGCCTGAACAGCGTCGGTGTGGAAATAAACGCCCTTTTCTTTGCAAATTGCGCCGATTTCGGGAATAGGCTGAACCGTTCCGACTTCGTTGTTTGCATACATTATTGTAACAAGGCAGGTGTCGTCTCTGAGAGCTTTTTTAAACTCGTCAAGACGAACATAGCCGTCCTCATGAACATCAAGGTAGGTTACCTCAAAGCCTTCTTTTTCAAGCTTCATCAGCGTGTGAAGAACGGCATGATGCTCAAACGTTGTTGAAATAATGTGCTTTTTTCCTTTTTTCTCGCCGAGATGTGCGGCATTGGTGATTGCCCAGTTGTCCGCTTCGGTTCCGCCCGAGGTGAAGTAAATTTCGTTCACATCGGCGCCGATAGCGTCGGCAATGTCACGTCTTGCCTGCAAAACTGCGGCGGCAGCCTCCTGACCCATGTGGTGCAGACTTGAAGCGTTACCGTAGTTGTTTTTTAAACAATCTACCATTGCGTCAAGAGCTTCAGGGCAGAGAGCCGTTGTTGCAGCATTGTCTGCATAAACAGTTTTCATAAAAATCGCCTGACTTTCTTTTTGTTTTCTTGGATTTAAACAAAGTTGAAAGCAATGACTAAATCCTGATAATGGTATTTTAACCATTCAAACAAATTATACTATAATATAATCATTTTTGCAACTTTTCTCAGTTAGAATAAACTAACCGGTGCGGGTCAAAAACTGTTAATTTTCACAATTAGTTGTAATAAAAGCGTGAAAAAGCGGAGAAAAGGAGAATCATATATACAATGCAGTTTTGTCGGTACAAGTATGCAAAAAGCGCTATACATATTAAACAAAAAATCCGAAATAAAATTATAATCGTGAACAAAATCAATAACATTGTGAACAAAATTAACAAAAATTATTGACAAAGAACAAATGTTCATATATAATGAAATTACGGATTAGCAAAAAGGGAAGCTGATCCGGGAACTTTGAATGTTCATTTCCGAAAAAAATGATGCTATGGTAAGTCGTTAACAATGACTGTTGAAGTCTGTTTTTGACTTTATCAACGATTCCGATTTTTATTGTCGGAGCTAATCCTAACGGCGCAAAATGCCGTTGGCAATAAATATCAATATGCGGTTATTTTTAACGACTTTTAAAAATATATTTTAAAAGGAAGAAAAGCAATGTTTATTGATATTACAGAAAGAAATTTTAATACTACAAAAGAGATTTGGGAAAATAACGGAATAAAAACTTATGACATTCCTCTCAGTGCGGTTGATTGCCGTGTTGAAGGAAACGACGCAATTATAACACTTCGTCTTCCTCACGAGGACGCCCTTTATACCGATTACGCTTCTATAATGTATTGGATTCAGGGCGACGACGGAAGCGAAAGGGAAGAGTCGAGAGCAGGTCTTTCCGTGCCGTCATCATGCACAATGAGTGTTCCGATTGACGATTATAACGATGTAAGGGCGCAGTTTACATCGACCGTTTCGGGCTCCGTAAAGGGTTTGGCCGAGCTCAGAATTCATTGCGAAAGCGTGCCGGCTCTTGAAGGACTTATTGCCGCCCCGAAGGCGGTTACTTACCTCAGACCTATGTGGTACACGGGTTACGGGGAAGACAATGCTCTCAATCCCGACCGCTTGACTCCCGACAACACCGTTGTAATGGAGGATATGCGTGACGCTCTTGAGAACAGCAGTCTGCTTGAGGGCAGAGGTCAGATTTTAAACGGAAAGAGATATCTGTTTACATTCGACGAAGATGAATATTATTGGAACTATATTTATAGAGAGGGAGAAGAACCAAACATAGAGACATTTAATATTCCGATGTCACCCTCGTTCTATGAGATTATTCAAAAGGACGGCACAGAGAACTTTACGGAAGACCCTAACGCAACGGGCGCTTTGCGATATGACGGTAAGTTTATTTATACAACAAGCGGCTGCATTTACGTTAAGATGAAGCGCATGAATTACTTTCATGGAGAAGAAGTTGGCTATAGCTCGGACGAGATTGAAGATGTTTTGAATGGAAATGTTACAGAATATTTTGATTCAACGGAAGCTCTTAGGGGTATCATAAATTTCTTCGATACAGATGAAATGATCAACATAAATCTCCGACGCAACGGACTTTATCTTGTAAGCGGAACATTGAGTTTTGAGAAATCAAACATCTGTATTATCGGCCATGGCTCGCAGATAAGAATATGGAAAGATATTGGATCTGCCCCAAGTTTAAAATACGTGGTTCTTTTTGGAGAATCAACATCTAACGATGTATATAATGTTGAAGTTTGTGACCTAAATATATTTGGAAGAGCTGTTTATATTGATGGATTAGATTCTCAGCATAAAGTTTTTAATCCTGATCAGTGCATGGCGTTTACTATTGGAGATTGCGAAAATACAGAAAATGTACAGAGAACATATCCGATAAATATGACATTTTATAATGTTTCTATGGATGGTTTTGCATGTGGTGTCCATGCTCATCTGCCTCTTTTTCAAAAGGATGAAGCGATATTGTGGAAATTTATTAACTGTGAGCTTTCGCGAACACAGATGGGATACAATGTTTTCAATACAAAGGATTTTGTTGTTTCCGGAGGTAAAATTGATACTTCACTATCTTCTGATAAAATGCAGCATTGCGTTTATTTGAATTATGGCTGCAGCTATTTTGTTGTTGAAAACTGTTTGTTGCAGAATTGTACAGGCGGAGCAATACATCAAATGGGAGATAAAATAGGAACTAAGAACGAGCATAACGTATATCGAAACTTGACTATTAGCAACTGTTTCGATGGTATTGTTATTGTCGGTTACAGCCTTGATATTTTTGTTGAGCATATCAGAGGAGAGAATATCGGTAATTTTATTTATCTTGCTAATTGTGGAGATGTAACTATCAAAGATTACAAAGCAACGCAGCTGCCCTCAGCAACAATCCATATCGGAACCGGAACAGAAGCACATGATTTTAGACATACAGATCACTATAAGTTGTTCCATATTGATCACTGCGTTGATGCTTTGATTGAGGATTCAGAGTTCAGCATAGATGATGTGAGCTTCTCGGAAAATCAAGAGTGCCCGAAGTTTATGGTTGTATCTGATATATCCACTCCTTTGGATGCATCTAATTATGAAAAAGACTGGGTCGAAGATAACTGTGCCATTGCAAATGTAATTTTTCGTAATTGCAAGTTTTCCCACAAGAGTAATTATTATTCTGAAATAAGACCGTATAGCAATTCGTATCAGCGCTTAAATTTTTTGTTTGATAAATGTGAATTTTCTGTTTATAGAAAAGACTTTCTTGGGTTAGCAGTTTATATTTTTAATAGCAGTAGCCGTAAACAGTCAAAATATGTGTTAAGAGATTGTAAGGCGTATTATTCTGTTGAAAATGATTCTGCAGACAAAAAGTTATCTGATGGATACTTTTTTAACAGAAAAGACGGGTCGTTGTCAATTGAGGGAACGTATGATATAGTTACTTCATTTGATGTTCCTTTGGGAGTAAAAAGTTATAACTTTTAAATAAACAAAGCTCAGCTTTTTGAGGGAGGATTCTAAGATGAAAAATTTTTGGTTAAAAACAATGGCGATTGTTATTATTATCAGCATGCTATTGAGTGTAAATGTTTATGCTGAAACTTTGGAGAAAATTGATGTTGTCCTCAACAGCGGAGATGTTGTTGAAGAGGAACAATATTATACCGAACGGGGTGAGGAAAGCCATCCTAATTATGATCCGAATTTTAAAGATGTAAACAAAGTTACATTCAATGCATTTGGACCCGAGCCGATTATAGTTAAAGCTTTCGGATTTGCAGGCTGGTCTGCTCCTGTTAGTGTAAATGAGATCGTTTTTAACGGAACAGGTGACATAATACTCGGTTCAATGGCGTTCGCTATAACCAATATAACTGAATTGAATCTTCCCTCAAATATTAAGTTCGAAGATGGGGCTTGTGAAGTTTTTTACGAAAGTAAAGTGAAAAATGTTACAATCGGTTGCTCCATGTGTGAAGGCATGTTTTATGGATGTGGATTTCTTGAAACCGTAACCTTTACGGCAGATAATGATATCAGCGAGATTCCGAAATCAGCTTTTGATATCACAAGAATAGAAAAGATTGAAATACCTTCTTCTGTAAAAAAAATCGGAGATTCCGCCTTTGCCTCGTCAAGTCTTTCGGAAATAAAGTTCAATGAGGGATTGGAGACTATCGGTAATTCGGCTTTTGATACTTGGGGCGGTTTTAAAAAAATCACATTGCCATCAACTGTTAAATCAATTGGAGATAACTGCTTTAATTCATATAATCCTTACGATATAGAGCTGAATGACGGTCTTGAACGTGTCGGCAAACAAGCGTTTATATGCAAATTTGCCAATCAATCCGTCAAAATACCTGCTTCCGTGACCGAAATCGGAGAATATGCTTTTGGTTATACTTTCTGGAAAGAAAAAGCCGAAAATTTCACAATCTACGGCTACAGAGGAACGGCGGCGGAAACGTATGCAAACGAAAACGGATTTACGTTCATTCCGCTTGATTTAGTTGAATTTGAACGATTTAAAGATACAACGTCTACCTCGCCTGTATATGATGTTACGGTACATTCAGGAGCAGTAGTGGAAGAACGTCAATATGCAGAGCCGTATGAGGAGTGGTCGGAGGATCATTATTGGATCAACAAACTGACATTTGACGCAAGAGGAGTTGCTCCAATTACAATTAACGATTACGGTTTCGCAGGGGCAAACGGCGCTCCCGGTTATATAAGAACAATTGATTTTATCGGTTCGGGAGATGTTGTTTTTGGCTCACAGGTTTTTAATTTTACGGGAATTGAAAGCTTGACTTTGCCTGCAAATGTAAAATTCAAAGACAATGCAGAAGGTGTTTTTACCTCCTGCCTGAGGCTTAAAACGGCTGACATATACTGCGATGTTGTGCCTAAAATGTTTGATGATTGCAACAGCCTGGAAACAGTGAATTTTAAAGGAAATACAACATCAATTCCGTATGCGGCATTCAGAAATTGTAACATAAAGAGGCTTGATATTCCTTTATCTGTTAAATCTATCGGCGAAGAGGCTTTCTTTGGAAGCTACCAGATGGCAGCAGTAACTCTCCGCAGCGGACTTTCTTCAATCGGCGCGAAAGCCTTTTATGATAATAATTTTAAGTTTGTTATAATTCCCGCTTCAGTAACCTCGATAGGTGAAAAGGCGTTCGGCTATATTTCCGATTCTAAGACGATTGACGGCTTCACAATCTACGGCTACAGAGGAACGGCGGCGGAGACGTATGCAAACGAAAACGGCTTCACGTTCATTCCGCTGGATTCCGAAAGCTCGGTTATGGGAGTGACATATACTCCGTCATGGAGCAGTGTAAATGATTACAGCTTTTCGGTTGACGGCAGACCCTTAAAGCTCCAGGTTATAGAAGCAACGGGAGCGACAAGAACGTTTTCGAGACACGCAAGCAATGTTGTTATAAAGGCTTATAATGAGCAGGGCAATGAGGTTCACGATACCTCGGCTGATCTCGCATATGAGGTTTGGACGGTTAAGACAAGACTTACGCCGAACAGCAACTTGAAAATTCATGCAAAGTACGACAACGTTTGGGAAGACCAAACGTATGATTTCAGCATATCTACGCTTTATTCGGATACAACACTGAAATCTGCGGAGCTTGCCGAAACGAGCGGCAAGCAAAGTGCCGTTGACTGCAAAATCGTTACCGGCTCGGGTGTAAACAAGGTTCGCATTGAGTACGAGGACGGAATGACAACCACCGTCAATTCGTCAATGGCAGTGCTCGACAAAACAAACATGACATATACCTACAATCTTTCCGTAAAAACGCGCCACATCGGCGAAAACAGCTTCAAGGTCTATATCAAAACCCCGGCCGACGGCTGGAAATATGCAACAACGTTGACCTATACGGTTGAGTAATAAACAGCAAAGAACTGCAATTCACAATTTATTGTTGGGAATTGCAGTTTTTGTTCAGATTGGAAGCTTAACGGAATGTAACTGTATTGTTAACCACTATATAAAAACCAATACATATGATATAAAAATGATGCCGCTTGTTCTTATTTGGAGAACAGGTGGTTTTTGTTATAGATAACACTGTATTTATTCGACAGAAAACTCTTGATTATATGTTTTTTAAACAAGAGACGGATCCTTTAGTTGTTATATAGCACTATGAACGACGCGGTTAAATCTTGAACCGTGTAAAAGGTACAGATTTATACTATTGAGAATCAGTTACACTTTTATCAACTTTATAATAATAATATCAAAAACTATATTACGCCATAGAATTACTTTAAGCAACAATGATTGACATTTTTGTAAAATAAGGCTCAACTATTGTTGTAGTTTATGGTAACTTGCAATGATACATGATAAAATACCTTCAAAATAGGTTATTGTCAAAAAATAACGGTAATTGAGGGATAAAATTGGATTTTGCAATTTCCGGTGTTACAGATATCGGTATAAAAAAAACAACAAATCAAGACAGTTTGTTCATGTGTAAGTTTCAAACTTCGTTCGGAGAAGCTGTTTTTTCCGTGCTTTGCGATGGAATGGGCGGATTGGAAAAAGGAGAGGTTGCAAGCGCCTCGGTAATAACCGCTTTTGAAAAATGGGCAAAAGAAAATATTTCGTTTGCATTTGATAATAATGGCGGAATCAACAATGATTTTGTGAGATCTCAGTGGAACGATCTTATTTTTTCATTAAACGAAAAAATAAGGCTTTTCGGACGCAAAAACGGAGTTTCTTTGGGTACTACAATTACAGCCATAATTATTTCGCAGAAAAATTATTTGATAGTCAATGTCGGAGATACAAGAGCTTATGCTGTTACCGATAGCTTGTATTTGCTAACAAAAGATCAAACTTTGGTGGCTAAAGAAGTGGAAGAAGGCAAGCTAACCGAGGAACAGGCCGAAAATGACCCGCGAAGAAGTATACTGCTACAATGTGTCGGAGCCTCCGAAAAAGTATATCCGGAGTTCTTTTTTGGGGACGTGTATCCGGACGAAGTGTTTGTTCTTTGTACGGACGGTTTTAGACACGAAATAACTGCTGAAGAAATACTAAATGCATTTTCCCCTGCTGTACTATGTGACGAGGAGACCATGTATTCCAATTCAACATATCTTATTGAAACAAACAAAGCAAGGATGGAGAGAGATAATATTACAGTTGCTTTGATTCGTTCATATCTGGAGGGATAATGATGCTTAAAATAGGCTCATTGGTTGACGGTAAATATAGGGTGCTGAGTGAAATCGGTCACGGCGGAATGAGCGTCGTATACATGGCCATAAACGAAAAAGCAAATAAAACATGGGCAATCAAAGAGGTGCGTAAAGACGGAGTAAAAGACTTTGAAGTTGTTCGACAAGGACTTATTGTTGAAACCGAAATGCTTAAAAGATTGGATCATCCGAATTTGCCGAGCATCGTTGATGTAATTGAGAATGAAGATACGTTCCTTATTGTTATGGATTATATCGAAGGTAATCCGTTAAGTCAGGCTCTTGAAGAATATGGAGCGCAACCGCAGGAATTTGTCATCGAATGGGCAAAACAGCTTTGCGATGTGTTGGATTATCTTCATACAAGGAATCCAGCGATTATTTATCGTGATATGAAGCCTGCAAATATTATGCTTAAGCCGGATGGAAATATTACTTTGATCGACTTTGGCACGGCAAGAGAGTTTAAAGAAAAAAATCTTGCCGATACAACATGTCTCGGCACGGTCGGATATGCGGCACCTGAGCAGTTTGGCGGAATGGGACAGACCGATGCAAGAACAGATATTTATTGCCTCGGAGCAACGCTTTATCATCTTGTTACGGGTTGCAATCCGTGTGAGCCGCCGTATGAGATATTGCCTATCAGATCAATCAATCCACAACTTTCAAGCGGACTTGAGCGAATAATTATAAAATGTACTCAGCGAAATCCGGAAGATAGATATCAGTCGTGTTCCGAGTTGATGTACGCACTTGAGCATTATGAAGAAATTGATGACAGATACCGAAAAAAGCAGAAGAAAAAACTGAATCTGTTTATTTCATCGTTTTCGGTTATGCTTGCAGCCTTGATCGGAGCGTTTGGGTGCTTATCATTGGAAAGTAAACAAAAGAAAAACGAATATTTTTCTTATCTTGAAAATGGCCAGAATACCTCGTATCACGATGATGTCAGAGAGGAAAACCTGATAAATGCGATTAAAACAGAATACTCCGATTCGTTTGATGCATTTGATGAATTGAGAATGATTTATGCTAAAGATAGAATTATTTCTCCCAATGAAATGCAGACAATAAATGCACTTGAACCTCTTATAAAAAAAGATATAAAGAGCAATGAACAAAAAGCAGAGATCTGCTATAACATAGGGCTTACAATTTTCAGCTATTACAGTGATGACGGCAAATATGCAGATTCTGTAGTCGGATCAACAAGAGCAAGAACATGGTTCAGTAACACAAAAGAGTATGCGCAAAAATCAAACAAAGAATTCTTGAACGATATAAACTATTCCGATGAAGTAATAAACATTCTATTAAATTTGGGAGATTTCAGCGAAGATCTTTTGAACAATAACAATTCACAGGAGTCCGCCGGATCAAGCATTGCGGATATAAATGCAGGTAAGGATTACAAGAAAAGCTGGAAATATCTCAGCGGTGATTTTGTTGATGATTTAAAGGACAATTCAATAGACGAGCGATTTAAAATTACTGTTTGCAAATACGGAAGCTATATATTATACAGTAACAATCAAGAAATGCAGAAAAGTCTCGGTAGTTCATACAGCTATGACAAGGTAATAAAAGCTTATGATGAGATGATAAAATATCTTGAGGGTATAAACTCGGAAGATTCTAAGGATGTTTTGCAATCTGTAAAAAAAGCAAGAAAACAGTTTGAGTATGCAAATAAAAGGTAATCATATCGTCAAGAGGTGAATTTATGAGTACATTTGAGATAGTGGCATTGATATGCTTTATTATATCCGGATTGTTCTTTGTGCTCAGTGTTGTTTTGTTCTTTGTTTTAGACATGGTAAAGGTTATAGGAGACTTAACGGGACACACAGCGAAAAGAGAAATAGAGAATATCAGATCGCAAAATCAAAAAACAGGGAATAAGGCTTATAAGCCAAGTGTGGTTAACTCAAAACGCGGAAAACTGACCGACAGAATATCACCATCCGGCAGAATTCTTGAGAACAGAGCAACAGCTATCGGAGGAAGCGTCGGAACAGAAAAAATTGCTTCACAGAAATTATATTCAGGCTATGAAGAAACAACATTACTTGAAAACGGACAGGAAGAAAATTCTGAAACAACTTTACTTTCTCAAGATAATGGCTATACATCGGAAGCTTCTGTTATGGGAAGTGAAGCAAACGAAACATCACTGCTAAATCCGGGTGCCGGTGAGACGACGGTTCTGAACGGTCAGGATCAAACAACTGTATTAGATTCGGATTCTTCGGCGGACGGTGCGAAGTTATCTGATATTGACATTATCACGGTCGATATTTCCTTGTTGCAAGAGATCAAACTTATAAACACTCAGGAAATTATTTATTGAAAGGGATGAGATAAAATTGGAAAAGCTTAAAAAGTTAAATTTTCTTTCAATTGTTGCTTTTACATTATTTTCCGGAGCGGTTTTGTTGACCCCTCTGTCGGAAAACTTTGATGTTACTGACGGAAAGAAATTTGTGAGCTACATAATTGTTGCCATGTTTTGGGGTGGACTGGCTCTTGGAATCGCATCGGTTATATTAGCGTCAAAAACACGAAAAAAAGAAAAAATAAAAGTTGAAGGAAAGCTTCCCGGTATAATTACGTTTTTTAAAAACAGAGAATCCATTGTTGCGTTTTGCTTGTTTGCAGTTGGATTGATTATGGTCATTGTTTCAATCCCGATTAAATCCGTCAATAAAACAGTTTTGCAAATTGCCGGAATGTTTGCAGCCTTATGGGGCTTTTCGTTACACAGCATTTTTGATGGTCTGAATTACAGAGCAACAAAAAATATAAATAAAAACAAAGGAAAGGATGATAAATGATGAAGTGTTCAGCCAAAAAGATTTTCAGTCGGATAGTTGCGATAATCATTTCGGTGATTATTGTATTTTCCGTTATGCCTTTTTCTTTTGCAACCGGCGAAAGCGGTACTGGTCCGAAGACAATTAAAATAACTCAAATTGTTTCTGAAAATCTTGTAATTGACAAGGATACTGTTATCAACGCAAATGAGACATGGAGTATTGCAGCGAATATCACAGTTACCGTTAAGGCTAATTTGACGGTTAAGGGTACTGTAATAGTAGACCCAACCTCAAAAATTGTTACCCAAAAGCAGCATGACGAGGAAACCGGCACCGATACTGTCGGCTCGATTATTTTTGCAGGAGGATTGTTTATTAAGGGTACTCAGTGTATTTTTGGATATGATGAGACGTACTCTTATGAGGAAAATGAAATTTCTTCTTCTATTGTTGCAAAGAGCGGAACAGTAGTTACCGTGAAAACAAATGAGGTTGCGGGATCTGACGGTTCCGTAGGTTCGGATATTGTGATTGAATCCGATAATAAGGATACTGCGCCGAGTCTCAAGATAAATAAGGCTTTCAGAATCGGCAAGAATGATAAGATTACCATTGCTGAAAATACCGAAATAACCGGTACTACAAATGGAATTATGGCAGTACTCGGAGCAAAGATTTATAACCACAGTACTAAGTGCGCAGATATATTTAATGCTCTTAAAAACGCCGAGGTTTATCACTGGGTTGAAGTGAGAGATATCGAGGCTAAGAATGCTTCAAAGTATGTTTTAAATAATAGTAACTATTCGGTTTCAGCTCCGGAAGGAAAGCATATTTCAAAGCTCACAATTGACGGATCCGATGAGGTTTCGGCAGTTAAGGAAAATAGAAAGGACATATTTGTTGAAAAGCCATTGTCGGTATCGGTATCGTTTGAGAATAATCCCGATGCGGAAATCAGTGTTACGTCGCCGAAATATGTTGTTAAGAATGCAGCGTTTTCTATTGAAGTCAGAACCAACAGAGACAGCAACAAGGTGTATCTTGACGGAATAGAATACTACATGGGAGACGGTGCTTCAAGAACCGAAGAAAATGGCAGCTATGTGTGGAAAATAGATGATCTCCGCACAAGTGAGACAAAAAAATACACAGTTAAGGTGGAAGACAGCCATTTCTCAGCGGCAGAGACTGCGTTTAATGTTGTTGCGGTTGACGGTATTTCAATTTCCGCAACAGCAAGGGATGGCGAAAATGAGTACAACTTTGGTAGTTTTACATCAAACGACGTAGTGTTTACCTTAAATACAGCGGGCGGCGTTCCAAACGATGACGGAACACTGGCTACAAGTGTTAAAGTTAAAAAGGACGACGGACAGGAATCAACACTTACAGGAAACACATTTACTGCAACAGAAAGTGGCAGATATGTGTTTATTGCTACAGATGCAAAAGGAAACCATAAAGAAACAGAGCCTTTTGAGGTAAAAATTGACAAAATTGTCCCGGTTGCAGAAGTAACCCTTTCAACTGAAGATTGGGCAAAGGAAGTCGTTGCAACCGTAAAGGCAAATGTAGGTTCCTCCGGTGTAAAAAAAGTTTACTATACCAATAACGGAGTAGAGAACGAGATTACCCCCGATGAAAACAATGAATATAAAATAAGAATAAACACGGATACAACAAGCGCGCCGGAATATATATTCTATGTTGAGAACAACGCAGGCATACGCAGTGAGGAAACAAAAAAGGAAATAAAAGTTGATAAAATTTCACCGACCGTTTCACTTTCTGTAAAGCGTGAAAATGCAATTGACAGCTTTATTGATATTATCACGGGCGGACTTGTCAATGTAAACTCTGCAAAGTATTTTGCAACATTGACTGTAACCGATAATTGTTCCGGATTGTCAACGACGGACAGTGAAGCAATTAAATGTGTGATTCTTCCTGCCGGAGAAACAGATCTTACTAAGGGAATCAATGTAAGCTTCGGATCCGTGAGCAATGACGGAAAAACTTTCACGACTGATTTCAGATTCTCCAACCTGGAGGATGGTGAGTATAATATTTATACCATTGCCAAGGATATTGTCGGAAACAGCTACGAAGGCAAGATTGCAATAGAAGTTGACAATGTGAAAAAGGACATCGTTTTCAAGGTGAATAATGCTGAAAATGATTGGGATATGACAGTTGATTCTAACGGAAGCGCTGTAACGGCAGATAAGGAAGACGGAATTTATTATGTAAAAAAAGATTTTGTTTTAACTGCAAAGGCTTCAAATGAAACAAAAATCAATTCCGTAATTGTTTCATATAATAATTTGGAGATTGACAAATTCACAATCGCAAATTATTCTTCCGAGACAGGTTTTGTATTTGATAATAATATTTTCCAGAAGATAAATAATTTTGAAGAGCTTTGCCCGGACGGTACATATAAATTCATTTTTGACACAGACGGGGAGGAAAGTCTCACCTTGACAGTTGTCAAAGATTCCGGCGTTCCGGCATTTGATCTTACTGCTACCGAAAAAATTTCTACGGAAGTTGAATTGTCGGTAAGCGACATCGTAAACATTAACAGCGGTTTGGAGAGTATTATACTTTACAGAGTTGAAAACCTTGGCGCTGCGGATGAAAAAGAAGTCGAAATCAAATCGGAAAACGGAGATTCCGCTTTCTCATTCTCAGAAAATGACAATGTTTATCAAGCTGTTGTTACAGAGAATGCAAATTACAGAGTAAAGGTTCTTACAAAATCGGGTAATTCTACTGTAAAGGATATTTACGTTGGTAATATATTTAAAAAAGCTCCCGTGCTTACTGTTGCCGCAAAGACATCTGACGAATCAGGCATCTTTGTCGATGATATCAACAGCGGCGTTTGGACAAACAAGAGCGTTAAGATTGTTCTTTCAGTTAACGAGGATAACAGAGGCGAGGTTAAGTACTTTTACAGCATAAATGACGGAGAATATACGGAGCTTAATTCTTCCGAGGTTGGCCCGTTTGACTCAAATGTTGACCAAACAATTAAGTTCAAAGCTATAGGCGAAAACGGACTTGAAAGTGAAGCGGTTGAGTATTGTATAAAGGTTGATAAGTCTGCTCCGAATGTTGATTTAAAAATTAAAGAAGGCTTATGGAATAAGTTTATCAATTGGATTTTCTCAAGGGAATCGGTCGAGGTTTCGGTTACTGCAAATGACAAAATATCCGAAACAGAAACAGCAAATTCAGGAATCAAGAAAATATCTCTTTATGAGGTCGTAGAAAATTCAAAGGTATTGCTTCAAGATGAGGATGGAAATGCTTGCGTAAAAGAGTTTTCGTCAGGAAAAATAAAGGAAACCGTATCCTTTAAAATTAACAAAAATACCGATAGCATTATTGCTGTTGCAGAGGATGTTGCCGGCAATGTAAGCGAGCATGCAAGTGAGGACGGTATAGTTATCGATAAGACGGCTCCGGCTATATCTTTTGAACCTGATTCGGCTCCGGTTATCGACAATTCTGTTGAAGGAATTAAGTATTTTAACACAAATCCAACTATAACGGTTAAAATTGTTGAAGATAATTTCAATGATAAGACTACATCAATTTCAATTACCGACTTTGACGGAAAAGCACATTCGACAAAAGATTTTAAGATTTCAAAGTCATTTGAAACAGGTGATAACGGCGGTTCTGTATCTAAATCAGTAACGATTTTGAAAGACGGAAACTACATTATTACCGTTAGTTCCAAGGATAAGGCAGGTAATGAAGCAGAAGCAGTTTATAAATTCTCTTCGGACACGACTGCTCCAATTGTTACAGTTTCATATGACAAAACTGAAAAGAATACAGGTTCTGGAAACGGAAAGTATTTTTCGGAAAAGACCGTTACCGCAACAGTAACTGTTAAGGAACTTAATTTTGCACCCGACAACAGTGTGATTACAGTTGCACCAGGAATCACCGAAAACACGGGATATACCGTAAGCGAGTGGACTGTAAGCGGTAGAGATAAAAACACATATATTGCAACGGTCAAGTTTTCAGCTGAAGATAAGTATACTATCAATGTTAAGCCAACGGATGATCTGAATCATTCAACAGAAATAAGTGAGAAACTTGTACTTGACAGAACAGCTCCGAAAATTACAATCAAATACAGCACAAACCCAATAAAAGCATTTCTTAACAAATTGACTCTCGGCTTGTTCTTTGCAGAAAAAGTTGACGTAACTGTTTCTGCAACGGATAATGTAGCAGGTATTTTGACTATTGATTTTTCGGGCGAATCCGAGGCTGTAAAATCATCGGTTTCATTTAATGAAAATGAAAAAGATGTAAGCAAGTCATTTTCTATAGACCCGGAATACAGAGGCAGGATTAAGGCCGTTGTAACCGACTATGCCAAAAATGAAGCAGAGACAACAAGAGATGATCTTGTTGAAAATGCAGGAGAATTACCCGACGGAAGCTTTGACAATGTTGAGGTAGTTGTTGATACGACTAAACCTGTTATCAGTGATATTAAGCTTGACACTAACGGAAAACTTCGCAAGTTGAGCGGAGTTGGCACAGAGCAGTTCGCAAATAGCAATGTTACTGCAGCCTTTGAAGTTGATGAGACAAACTTCTTCAGCGAGGATGTTTTGGTTGAGGTCACAAAGGTAGATTCTGAAGAAAATAAAACGATTACCACATACCAAAACGGTGTAATTAAAGAGAACGGAAATCTGCTTGGCGCAGGGGAAAAGGATCCGTACGGTTATAAATGGACAGGTCACAAAGCGGAACTTAAATTTGAGCAGGATGGCGATTATACCGTTACTGTAAACTATACAGATAAGACAGGCAATGTTGCCGACGGAAAGGCCGTAAAATTTACGGTTGATAAGACTGAACCCGTTATCCGTGAAATTGTTTTTGACAAAACAGCAGGATATACAAGCGAGAAAACCGGAATCAGTTATTTCTCAGAGGACAAAGTAGTTGCAACTATTAAAATTAAAGAACATAACTTTGACTCCGAAAAAAGCGTAATTACTGTTTTGGGTGAATCGAAGGCTGACGGTATGTATACGATAAGCGAGTGGGTAAAGGATACCGACGAAAGCAACGTATATACTGCAACAGTTACATTTACGGGTGAGAATAACTATACAATCAATGTTAACACCAAGGATTATGCCGAGAATGCAGCTAAGGCTGAAAAGAAAATTTCGGTCGACAGAACTGCTCCGGAAATTAAAATTGCATATAATACCAATCCTGTAAAAGCTTTCTTGAATGAAGTAACTCTCGGACTGTTCTTTAAGGATACTGTTGTAGCGACGGTAAGTTTTACGGACAACACTGCAGGTCTCAGAAATATCAGAATCAGCAGTGATCTTGAAGAGAATGTTTCATCGGTCAATAAACGCATTGCCGAATATAAAAACGAATTGACAGAAGGAACAAAGCAGAATGAGGTTAAATATTCAATTGAACCTCAGTTCAGAGGTACAATCACCGCTGAAGCAACCGACTATGCAACAAATCAGCATAGCACAAGCTATAAAGATCTCACGGAAATTATAGAGAGCGACAAGTTTACAAACGTAGAACTTGTTGTTGATAATAAGGCGCCCGTAATCAGCGATATAAACATTACCTCTATCGGCGATATTCAGACGAAAAAGGGCGTTGGCACAGAGCAGTTTGCAAATGACAACATAACTGCTTCGTTCACAATAAATGAAGCTAATTTCTTCAGCGAGGATGTTGCTGTTACCGTAACAAGTGAAGATGGAAACGGAAAGAAATCAACCGTAGTTTATAAGAACGGTGAGATCACTGTTGACGGAAGTGTTACACAAACAGATCCGTATAATTATGGTTGGAGCAAAACGGATTCTGAGGATACTTACCGAGCACAGCTTAGCTTTGCCGATGAGAAAGATTATACAGTTTCTGTCAGCTATACAGACAAGAGCGGCAATAAGGCAGAACCTAAAGCCGAAGATTTCACTATCGACAGAACAGTGCCGGTTATTCGGGAAATTACATTTGATAAAACAGCTAAGTATGTCAGCGATACAACCGGTATAAACTATTTCTCCGAAGACAAGGTAGTTGCTACCATAAGGATTGAAGAACATAATTTTGATGCCGAAAACAGCATTATTACTGTTTCTCCTGCGGATAAGGAGGGTAAGAATTATGTTATAAGTAAGTGGAACAGAGATAAAGACAACGCTAATGTTTATGTTGCAACCGTTACCTTTACCGGCGAGAATAACTATTCAATCAATGTTAAATCAAAGGATTATGCTGCAAATGTTGCAACAGAGGTAAACAAAGAGATTACTCTTGACAGAAACGGCCCTGTAATTGAGATCACATACAGCGGCAACCCCGTAAAGGCTTTCTTAAATGATGTTACACTTGGTTTGTTCTTTAAGGAAAGCGTTGATGTTACCGTTTCGGCAAAGGATGCGGTTGCCGGTGTATCCAAGATCGAGTTTTCAGGTGAGCTTGAAATAGGTAACTCGATTGATACTGCAATCACAAAGTCAACTGTTAACTTTGAAGAAAAGAAAACTGAAGCAAGTAAGACATTTACCATTGATCCTCAATACAGAGGTACAATAAAAGCCGTTGTTACAGATTATGCAACTAATGCTACTCAGTCAACAAATTTTGATCTTGTAAAAAATGTCGGTGATTTACCCACAGGAAATTACAAAAATGTTGAAGTAATTGTTGATAACATTGCACCTGTAATCAGTGTTGAATACAATGCAAAACCCGTATTTGTAAGCAGTGAAACAGGAATTGATTATTATAACACTGAAGTAACTGCTAATGTCACGGTAAATGAGCATAATTTCAATGCTAAGGATAGCATTATCACAGTGAACGCAAGCGATGTTAACGAAAATGAATTATCCGAAGAGATGTATGTAATCTCCGAATGGAAAACGAGTTCCGAAAATGCTGATATTCATGTTGCAACAGTAAAATTTGCAAAAGATGCAAACTTTACGATTGGTGTTACATCAAAGGACTATTCGGGCAATGAGGCCCAGGCTTACACAAAAAAGGTTACTGTTGATACTACAGCGCCGATTTTAAAGGTAAGTGATATAAAGTTCAGCAAAACCGATACAGAAACCACGGAAAACAATATTGACTATGAGTCGTATCAGTATTTCTATAACGGTGAGATTGCTGTAACAATTGATGCGGATGATACAACAGCGGGCATCAAGAATATCAGGTTCTATGCAATTGATTTCACAAATAATTCAGAGGGAGAAGTAAAAGAGATAACTCCTTCGGTTGCTTCACAGGCTGAGAAAAACGGACATATGACATATATGTTCAAAATGCCTGCAAACTTTAAGGGAAATATATATGCTCAGGCAGAGGATTATGCTACCAATAAATCAGTCGGTGAGGCTAAAGACGGATATACAAAGTCCAAAGGCCTTGTTGTGGAAAATTTGGATATGCACAACGGCATTGCCTTGACTGTAGAAAACAGCATTATCCCCGGAAGACCCGCAAATGAGAACGGATTCTATAATGCAGATTTGCCGGTTAAGCTTTGCGTCTCCGATGAATATGCAGGTATTAACAATATCTCGTACACAGTCGGATCTGCGGATCCCGTAAGTGTAAATCTAAGCGGAGAGAGCGACGTTACATATGAATGGTCAGTCGATGTTGTTTTGAATGCGGTTTCAAATAATAACAATAATGTTCCGGTAGTTTTATCCTATGTAGATAACGCAGGAAATCCGCATGAAACGAGAACCGTGTTTAAGGTTCTTTATAAGATGGATATTACGGCTCCCGTTATCGACATTTCATATGACAACAACTCGGTTCAGAACGGTCGTTATTTCAAAGCAGCAAGAAAAATGACTGTTTCAATCAACGAACTTAACTTTAAAGCATCCGATGTAATCTTTAAGATGACCAAGGACGGTAAGCCGTATAATTCACTTATTCCGTCAGTTGAAAGCTGGACAAATGTCGGAACTGAACACAGAACGACAATTACCTTTGCCCAGGACGGCGATTATACATTTGATATTTCTTACACGGATCTTGCCGGAAACAAGAACAAAAAAGTAAATTACGGCGATAACGCAGTTCCAAAATCATTTACTATTGACAATGTAAATCCTGTAATAAGCGTTTCATATGACAATCGCAGTGCAAGAAACGGAAATTATTACAGCAGCGGTAGGATTGCAACCATTACGGTTCATGAGCATAACTTTAATCCCTCGGCGTCTATTGTCAGTGTAACTGCACAGACGAGAAAGAATGGGTCATCAACAGCATTACCGAATGTTTCTTCATGGAGAAAAGTCGGAAACGATATTTATAGCGCAACGGTTAATTTCAGCAGCGATTCCTTCTACACCCTTGATGTTGCGGTAAAAGATCTTTCGGGCCGTGTGGCACAGAAGTTCAATAAGGAAGAGTTTATCATTGATAAAACAAATCCGGCTGTAAAAATTTCCGGTGTCGCAAACAAGTCTGCAAACAAAGCGAAAGATATCAGACCGATCATTTCAGTATCTGACACAAATGTAAATCCGGCAGACATTTCAATTATTGTACACGGTGCTAAAAACGGAACCGTATTCCTTTATGAAAAAGGACAACTAAAGAAAAATGCAACCGGAGACGGAGATATAAACTTTACAAATGACAGCTTTAGTTTTAAATTTGATAATATCCTGAAGGATGATATTTATACCCTAAGTGTGGTTTCCACGGATTACGGCGGAAATCAGAATAAGTTTGTCAGCGTACTTAACGGAAGAGGGGCATTTGTTGATCTTGCAACAAATTCGATGATGTTCTCAGTCAACAGAAACGGATCAACATATATGCTCAGCAGCAGCACGAAAAAAGCGGTTGACAGCTACTATGTTGATGCGGCACCTGAAATTGTAGTTACCGAAATCAATGCAGACGAAATTTCAAATTATGAGATTGCCGTTGCTTCGGGAGGAAATATCAAGGAACTTTCGGAAGGAAAAGATTTCCGCGTTGAAAAGTATAAGCCGGGAGAAAGAAATACAACCGGCGGGGAAACTGTATGGTATGAAAATACTTATACAATTTTCAAGAGTTATTTCAAGGTTGATCAGCGATATGATATTAACCTGAATTCCAATGACAGAGCGACAAATGATAACTCGTCAATCGGTCGTTGTAAAATCAGTTTCTGTCTTGATACCCACAAACCGTCAGGTGTTATCAACGTTGACGGACTGAATTCGCATAACAGTATCAATGCAGAAGAGGCAGTAATCAGAATCAACGTGAACGACAATAACTGCGATATTGAAAAGTGCGTTATCAAGGTTGATAACAGGCAGCTTTCAATAGTCAATGAAAACGGAGTGTTTGTAGTTTACGACGGATCAACTAAGGTTGGTGAATATGATTCATATAAAAACTGCTTTGTACTCACAATAAACAACGTGGATAACAGTCTTAAATCGTCGAAGCATAAAGTTGAATTTCTTGCTGTTGATAAAGCAGGTCATAAGACGGAGTTTGAACCCTTTGGTTTTACACTTTCAACAAACTTCTGGATTTTGTTCTATTCAAATACTCCGCTATTTGTCGGTTCAATAGTCGGCGTGGTTCTTATTATCGCCGCCATTGTAATTATTATAGTTATGAAACGCAGAAAATCCGACAATGTGCAAGAACAATTCTGATTGAACAGTGAAAAAATAAGCCAAACCAATCAAGCACCTCGTTGTTGACAATGAGGTGCTTGTGATTTCATAAAAGGAGAGAATAAAGGCATGGAAAACAATCTGGATTTTACGATTGCAATGGAAGATGATTTTTATTCTGTTGTTGATAATGAGGATTTCTTAAACAAGGATGCGGAAGCGATATATGACTATCTTTGCAATAAGGCCAAGCCTATTCCTTTTTGCGACTATTTGAAAAGATATATTTTGAGAAAGCTTAACCGTGATGTTGATGTGAACTTCTTTGACCTGAAATTTTATCAAACATATATTATACAGTCGTTTAACCAAAATATGACGCCAAAATCTTTTACGGAAACGACAACAAAAACAGCTATGATTACGAAAAATTGGCTTCAGCAGGCATCGGTCAGCAGGAAAGCAATATTTCTCCTTGGCTTTGGTCTGGGAATGACGGTTGATGAAGTGTCTGAGTTTTTGATTAAGGTTCAGAAAGAATATGATTTTAATATGAAGGATCCTTTTGAGGTTATTTGCTGGTATTGTTATTCCCATCACCTTAAATACCGTGATTACCTCAGAATAATGAATAGATACTCTGAAATGTTCCAAAATTCGGATGGTCATGAATTTGATTCAACGGTAACAATAAAAAATTCTTTTTCTAAACTTGATAATGAGGACGATCTTGTTGAAAGACTTTGTGCATTAAAAAATGAAAACAACGGAAAGCATTTCAGCGTAACGACGAGGATGTGCTTTGATAAATTATATGATGATGTCCGTGAAATAATCGTAGAGCAAAAGAATAATGACGAAGAAGAATTTTTTGAAAGAAAGGCTGCCTTATATTTGGGCAGAATAGAGAATTCCGACAAAATACCATTTGAGGAAAAGCTGCAAAGAGCAGGCATAATACGTCAGTCGGCAAAGAGATATGCTGTGTCGGATATTACCGAGGGAGATGTAGAAAAGTGTTTATGCTGCGGAATACCTTTTGACGAAAAAGGTAATCTTGTGAAAAATAAATATTCTACTCTTGCATCATTGTTTAGGAATAAAAGAATGAGCAGACAGCATATCAGAGATATTATTGTAGGAAAAACAGATGTTGACCGATTTGATTTGATAACGCTCAATTTTTATATTTATGCTATGCGCAATGAAAAAAGTGCAAAGCAGCGTTGCTTTGATTTTATAGAAAATACAAATCAAAAACTTAGAGGGTGCAATATGGGGGAAATATATTTAGCCAATCCGTATGAAACGTTTCTTCTCATGTGTATGCTGTCTGATTACCCTATGGGAACTTATTCAGATGTTCTCGAACTGTCATATAGACAAGCATAAAATATGGCAACAGCTTTTAATTTGTCAATTTGAAATTGTTGATTTTTTAAGCCGCTTTGTGATTTGTGTGGAGGTGATGTATGTATTGATTACCGTTTGATTTTTGTTATATAAAGACTATTGTGTTTGATTTTTTCAAAGATGCTGTGCAACAAAATGAAAAAAGGAAATCAAAACTACAAGTGCTTATTTTACACGTATATTATATTAAGGAAAGCGGATATTTTATCGAAATATCTTTGCTTGAAAAACTTATGGAGGGTTATAAATGGAAATTATTGACTATGTTTCATTGGGCAGAGAGATTAAAAAGAGCAGGGAAAAGAAACAGATTACACAGGAAAGACTGGCGGAAAATGTTGGACTAAGTTCAACGCATATTAGTAATATTGAAACAGCACACACGAAGGTGAGCTTGTCTGCTCTGGTTTTGATCGCAAATGAATTAGAAGAGTCTGTCGATGACCTTTTATCAAACAGCTTGCATTTATCCAAAGAATCTGCAAGCATGACAAATAGCTTTACACCCGAGGAGATCAAAATCATGAACGAAGTAATGTCAACACTTAAGACAGCTTTTAGACGGTACAAGTAACGAAAGAATAAAATTAGTAAACAAAATAAATAGTTCTTATGTTTTTACATTAGGCATATAAATTATGTTTTACCTTTTAGTTGGTTAAAAACAATTTATTAAGTTTGTGGACTAATTTTTTTACAAATATTAAAATATATAGTGTATTATTGGTCATTTTGATAGTTTTTGTCGGATTATCAGATCATTGGGGTTTGTAAGTTGCTATGAATATTGAAGAAGTTTGGCCGGAATGGCATGAAAGTGAGCTTATCGGCGAAGGATCATTTGGAAAGGTGTATAAGGCTACAAGAGAAGAATTCGGTGAAACCTTTTTCTCTGCAATTAAAGTGCTGAGTGTACCGAAAAGTGACCGAGACATTCGTCAAGAAAGGGCACAGGGCATGTCCGATCTTGAAATTCACGCTTACTTCCAGAGCATTGTTCAGGATCTTGCCAACGAAATTGTTCTTATGGAAAGTCTTAAGGGCGCGGCGAATATTGTTTCGATTGATGATTATCGCATAATTGAAAGAACAGGGGAAATAGGTTGGGATATTTTTATTCGAATGGAATTGATGAGGCCGTTTGATGAAGTGGCAAACCGCCCGGATTTCTCTGTTACAGATGTACTGAAGATGGGCGTTGATATTTGTTCGGCACTTGTTGTTTGTGAGTACAATAAAATAGTTCACCGTGATATTAAGCCGGACAATATTTTTGTTTCAAGGTACGGTGAGTACAAGCTTGGAGATTTTGGTATATCGAGGCAGCTCGATAAAACGCAGGCGAATATGTCCAGAAAAGGAACGCTTAATTTTATGGCTCCCGAAGTTTATAAAGGCGAGTCATACGGTTCAAGTGTGGATATATATTCGCTGGGTCTTGTTATGTATAAGTTGCTCAATAAGAATCGACTTCCTTTTATTGAATCGGAGCAACAAAATTTAAAATACAATGAACGTCAGGAAGCGTTTGAAAGAAGAATCAGAGGAGAAAAGCTTCCTCTGATTCCGGGCGTGAACAACAATATAAATTATATTCTACAGAAGGCTTGCGCTTTTAATCCCGAAGAAAGATATGCCTCTGCATCGGAGTTTAAAAATGATCTCATTGGAGAATTGAATAACATACTTTACTATGGCACCAATGAGATGACAATTAACAATCAGTGTGGGCTTGCCGAAAGTTATGATTCATATAATAACACGACTAATGATATGACCAGCCACGGTCAGGTCATGTATGACGAAAATGTTTCGGAGAACTCATTGTATATTGACAGTGACGAAAGCGCATACGGAAATTTTGTTGCCAATCAAAAATCTCTTGACAACAAAAAACGCAGCTTGCATAAAACCAGCAAGATATGTAGGTATATTGCAATTCCTATTGCGGTAGCTGCGTTTGTTATTTTGCTTATAGATCATGCAATAAGCACGAATATCTTTGAAGCTGTAGCTGTTTTGTCTATACTTTTTATCGGCAGGAACAGAAGAGCTGTAGGTATTGCAATAGCGGCGAACGCTGTATTTAATATTATCGGCTGCTTTACATATGGGGAGATGCCCGAAATTGAAATTATCGTATTGTCGGTAAGCGGATTTCTATGCTTCCTTGGCGGTGTTTCAATGATTTTACAAAAAGAAGTTCGACTTGGCGGCGTGCTTTTTTTGTACGGCGGTCTTATATCTGTTATATATCGTTTTATTGAATCTGATATTTCGTCTTCGCTATTCGGCGTAATGGCATTTTCGCTGTCAGTTTTGTTTTGGGCATACGGATATGACAGCAATTGGCTGCATGATACAACAGTGAAAAAAATAGGTTACATATTCAGTTATATATTGGTTGCAGCCGGAGCCGTAATAAAGGCTATTGAGCTGCTTAGGTGATAGAAATGGAAAATGATATGATTTTGATCGCTTCATGCGTTTCATATATAGGCGCGGGTCGCGCAAACAATGAAGATAATTTTTATTTTAACAAAAAAAGACTTGCAGAAAAAAACAACGGAATGACAGCGCCGATCAGCCAACAGACAGGCTTAAAAAATCCCGTCGGATTTGCAGTGTTTGACGGTATCGGCGGTGCATCTTACGGAGAGAAAGCTTCATATTCGGCGGCAGAAATATTTGCCGAAAATATGGATAGACTTAATGATTTGATTATCCCTGAACGCGAGTTTCTTGTGGAAATCTGCAATCAGGCCAATGAGAAAATTGTATCCCTTGCACACAATAAACAGATTTCTCAAACCGGCACAACACTGGTCTCATTTCTCTTTTCAGAAAATGGCGTGTTCACATGTAATGTCGGTGACAGTAAAGCGTTTCTAATAAGAAAGAACAAAATAATGCAGGTATCAAAGGATCATACCGACAAAGATTTTTTGGATTCAATCGGAATTAATAAAAAGCCGTCATTACTCCAGTATATAGGTATATCGGATAAAGAAGGGGAGCTCGATCCTTTTATTTCAAAAGGACAGGTGATGAAGGGTGACGTCTTTATTCTTTGCAGTGATGGAGTAACAGATGTTATCAGTGCAAATGATTTGTACAATACAATTAAAGAAAACTCTGATGTATCATCAGGGGTCAATGCGATTTTGGATATGATTAAACAGCGTTGCGGGCAGGATAACGCAACAATTATTGTAATAAAGGTTTCGTAAAGGGTGATTTATTTGGATTCAGAAGAATTGGTTGCTAAAATAAAACGGATTGTAACCGATGTTTTACCGTTAAGCAAATTAAGTGATGAAGAACTCAGTGATGAAATTGAACAGATCGTAGATGAGCAGACACGAGATCGGTATTTTCCAATTAATGAAAAAGTTCAGATTGCACAACAGGTTTACAGTTCTATAAGGGGCTTCGGAATTCTGGATTCAATTATCAGTGATGATGCAATTACCGAGATTATGATAAACGGGCCCGATGAAATCTTCATTGAAAAAGCCGGTAAATTACATAAAATAAATGAACGCTTTGAAAGCCAAAAAAGACTTGAGGATATTATACAGCGAATTGTCGGTTTGGCAGGACGGGAAGTTAACCAATCAAACCCGATCTGCGATACAAGACTGCCGGACGGTTCCCGAGTTAATGTAGTTCTTCCGCCGGTTGCTTTGTGTGGACCGACAATGACGATACGAAAGTTTTCAAAAACTCCTATGACCATCGGAAAACTGATTCAATACGGATCTATAACCGAGGAAATTGCGCAGAAGTTAGAGATACTTGTTCGTTCAAAGTATAACATTTTTATCAGCGGCGGTACCGGTTCTGGTAAAACAACATTTTTGAACGCTTTGTCGAATTACATTCCAAAAGATGAGCGTGTTATTACAATTGAAGATTCAGCCGAGCTTCAAATAACAGGTATTGAAAATTTGGTAAGTATGGAAACAAGAAATTCCAATACCTCCGGAGTCGGAGAAATCACCATCAAGGATCTTATCAAAACCTCGTTAAGAATGAGACCCGAGAGAATTATTGTCGGTGAGGTTCGTGGCGAAGAGGCACTGGATATGCTCCAAGCGATGAATACCGGCCATGACGGCTCATTATCGACAGGTCATGCAAATTCAACCGAAGATATGCTCAGTAGATTGGAAACAATGGTTTTGCAAGGCTCGGCCGGACTACCGTTGCCTGCAATCAGACAGCAAATTGCTTCTGCGATAGATATAATTATTCATCTTTCAAGATTAAGAGACAAGACAAGAAAAACTATAGAAATTTCAGAAGTAGTCGGATATAAAGACGATCATATTGTTCTTAACCCGTTGTATGTTTTTAAAGAAGATGAGAATACAACGCTTGAACACGTTTCGGGCTCTTTGAGGAGGACGGATAATCCGCTTATCAATGATTTCAAATTAAGAGTATCCGGCTTCGGCAACTTTGTATTTTAATCAGATTTTTTAGGAGGAAACATCGCAATGAAAGTCAGAGTGGCGATACTTGAAAACGATTCAAATTATTTGCAAAGAGTAGTTTCAATTTTTAATAACAAGTTCGGAAATGAGCTTGAAATATATTCGTTTACAGATATATCTTCCGCATACAGATGTCTTGATGATAAAAAAATAGATGTGTTCTTGGCTAACGAGAATATTGATATAGATTTTTCGATGATCCCGAAAAAATGCGGATTTGCTTATCTTGTTGAAAGCAGCGATATTGAAAAATACAATGACAAAAAGGCGGTATGCAAATTTCAGCGTGCGGAGCTCATTTACAAGCAAATCCTGAGTATTTATTCCGAACAGATTCCCAATATTACAGGAATCGGTGAAAGCAACAATTCAATGAAAACAATAGTTTTTTCTTCGCCTGTCGGCGGTACCGGAACATCTACTCTCGCCGCCGCCTGTGCAATAAGCATTGCCAATAAGGGCTTTAGAGTTCTTTATCTAAACCTTGAAAACTTTGGCGATTCCGATTCGTTTTTCAGTTGTGACGGACAGTTTGATTTCGGAGATGTAATATACGCAATCAAGAGCAATAAGTCGAACAGAAAAATAAAGCTTCAAAGCACTGTTAAGCAGGATAGCACAGGAGTATATTTTTATTCCTCGGTTAGGGTTGCACTGGACATGCTGGAATTGAAAGTTGACGATTATCTTACTTTGCAAACAGAATTGAAAATGCTCGGCGAATATGATTATGTTGTTATAGATATGGATTTTCCGAGAAATAGGAAGGGCTTTGCGTTTTTTGAAAATTGCAACTCTATAGTTGTTGCCTCGGACGGAAGTCAGGTTTCCGAGATTAAAACAGCAAGAGCAATGGATGCGATTCAAATTTTGGATTCGTATTCCGAATATATAATTCAGCCAAAATTCTCGATGATTAGAAATAAAGTTCTCGGCAATACGGAAAGCCGTGATGAAATTCGTGTTATCGGAGAAATCCCAATGTATGAGAGCTGCTCTCCTTCCCAAATGGCAAGACAGCTTTCACTCTCAAGTGTATTTGATCAGTTACTGTAAGAGGTGATGAGTGATGTTTAAAAGAAAAAAGCAAAAAGAAGAGGAACCTCTCTTTGTTCTTTCAAAAACAAATCAACAATTGCTGAATTATAAGGTCTATAAAATGGAAGCAAATGAAAAAATGCTTTATTTTCTTATTGCCTTTATCGTCGGAGCTTTTGTAGGATTTGTTTTTTACGGAGGCTTGGCAAAGGATGAGTTCGGTCAGGCGACGGTATGGACCTACATACTTGATGTTGTAGTAATGGCGCTTGTCGGATTTTTAGCCGGCACCGTTTTTCTCCCGATCAGAAAAAAGCAGATAATAAATAAAAGACAAAAAGAATTGAGAACGCAATTTATTTCTTTATTGGATTCCTTGGCAACATCCATTGCCGCCGGTAGAAATGTTCCGAATGCGTTTATGGCTGCAAGAGACGATCTCCGCATCCAGTATCCTGAAGATGCTTATATTCTTCAGGAGGTTAATAACATCATCAGCGGTATACGTAACAACATTAGTGTAGGCGGCATGCTCATGGATTTCGGCGAAAGAAGCGGCATAAAGGATATCCAAACCTTTGGCAGAGTTTTTGAAACCGCATTTGATAAAGGCGCAAATCTTAAAGATGTTGTCCGAAACAGTAATGAGATACTCAGCACAAAGATTCATATTGAGGAAGAGATTGAAACAAAAGTTGCTTCTACTAAAAATGAGCAGAATATTATGCTTATTATGCCGGTTATTCTTGTTGCAATGATAAAACTCAGCGGCGGAGATTTTGCAAATAATTTTACAACGGTTAAAGGTGTTATAACAACAACGATTTCAATTGGATTTTTTGTTGTTGCTTACTTAGTAGGCAAAAAGATTTTGAATATTGAGGTGTAAAAGATGACATCAGAAATAATTCTTCAAATTGTATTTTTTGCACTGTCGATTTTAACAAGTGCATCGTTTGTATTTTTGCTGATAACATCAAGCGATTATGATGAATATCTTGAACCGCTTGATCCTAAGGATTTTGTCTTTATTGATATATTCGGCGTCGGTTTTAAGATTCTTAAGCTGATAAAGTTTGATTTTAAAACCTCAATGGCAAGAAAGACAAGAGATCAGGTAGTAACGTTATATGGCGAAAAGTATGCAGACTATTATTTACAGGTCTATTACGCTCAGAAAATCAGTCTGAGCTATTTTGTGTTTACGGCGATAACAGCAGTTGCCGCGATGGTAGGCGGAGTGAACAGCGTGCTGTTTTTTGTGATGGGGATAATAGTTTTTGCTGTTGTTTACTATTTTTATTCTCAGGCAACAGAGAGAAAAATCAAGACAAGAAGCGAACAGTTTGCTTTGGAATTTCCGAATGCCGTTTCAACGATAGCGTTGCTTGTCAACTCGGGCATGATTTTGAGAGATGCATGGAAAGAAGTAGCTTTTTCCGGCGACACCTTGCTCTCATATGAAATGAGAAAGGTTAATGAGGATATTTCAAACGGTGTTGCCGAAGCAGATGCTCTTTACAGCTTTGCAAACAGATGCAGTACTCCGGAAATTAAGAAGTTCACTTCAATCGTTGTTCAGGGACTTGAAAAAGGCAGCAGAGATCTTGCAATTGCACTTCAGGAGCAGAACGACAGCCTTTGGGAGTCCAAGAAACAGCTGACGCTTAAAAAGGGCGAATTGGCATCGGGAAAATTGTTGATTCCGTTGGTAATCATGTTTGTCGGTGTTTTGTTCTTAATCATGGTTCCGATAATGACAAATCTGAACCTAGATATATAAGACATCAAGGTATCTTAAATAGAAATAAATTGCGGGGAGGTGAATATCATGTCAGATTTACTTTTTAAGATTTATTTTATGGGATGCAACGCAAAGAATAAGGCAATCAATCTTTTCAAGAAAGAAAACGGTGATACAAATATCATTGCAATCGTTCTCCTTATCGTTATTGTTATTGCCCTTGCAGTTATTTTCAGAGATTCGATTACGAGTCTTGTTCGCCGACTTATGAACAAGGTAACGAATAATGCCGATGCTGTATAATAGCGCAAATAACTTTGCTCTCCCACTGTGATGAGCAGTGGGAGGGGGATCCCGTTAATTGTGGAGGATATTGAATGAAATACGCTGTTTTTTCTTTGGTGAGCGTAGCCACGGTAATCTGTGAATTTATTTATTGCTCGTATATGGGCATTTTCAGCTCTAAATTCAAGCTGAAAGAAAATCAAAAATATAAAAATTCTGAAATACTTCCTTATAAAAAGGGAGCAATGATTTCGATAATAATCATTTGTGCGATAGCTTCGTTTTTCGTGCAAATGTCACTATATTCAAATACGTCGATTATAAACTGTATCAAATTATACGGACTGTTTGTTTTGGTTCTTTTCGCTGCATTGATCGACAGCAAGAAAAAGATAATTCCGAATATTCTGATAATAATCGGATTGCTGTTCCGTGCGGTAATTTATGTTTACGAGTTCTTTGCGCTTGACAGCATAAAGGATGTCGCAAAGAATGATTTGATCGGTTTTGCAATAGGCTTCGGCGCATTGGCGCTTGTGTCTGTCGTGACAAAGCAAAGCATCGGCTTTGGAGACGTGAAGCTTTTTGGAATTATTGGAATAACCGGGGGATCAATGTGTACCTTCAGCACCTTGTTTGTTTCATTGATAGTTTCGACAATTATATCCGTTGTGCTTCTTGTTTCTCATAAAATGGGTCGCAAAGGATCCTTCCCCTTCGGTCCGTGCATAGCGGTGGGCTATATTGTCGCAATTCTATTGACGAGTTATTAAATTGAGGAGAGAAAGTCATGAAAAATAATAAAACGCTTGTAATAATTGCTTTAATTTTTCTTAATGTAATAGCGGGATATATTGTGTTTACCGGTACATTCGGAGGAGCTTCAAAGTTTGACAAATGCGTTGAAAAAGCTCAGCAGTATCAGGAACAAAAGCTTTATGCAAAGTCGGTTGAGAAGTATGATGAAGCTTTGAGCATTAAAAAATCAACGGCTGTGTGCATCGCAAAAATAGATGTCATGGATGAGGGCGTTGAATACGGTGAGCTGTCAAACTCAGCAGATATAGATACAATTCTTGAAGAAATGATCAAGGATTATTATAAGGAAACATCCGTTTACGAGCGAGTATGCGAATTTTGCTATAAATATGAAGAATACGAAGCTTGTGCCGACTATTTGAAGCAGGCAAAAAGAATGAGTCTTGAGTCCAAAAAGCTGAGCGACCTTACGGAAAAAATGCGTTATACATATGAAATGAATTATACAATGTATGACCACGTAAAGAGTGAGAGCAACGGCAATTATGTTGTTGAGTCCAACGGAGCCTGCTCAATTATTTCCGCAGGCGGAGAGAGCATTATTCCGGGAAAATATCTTTGGGCAACGAATTTCAGCAGTGAATTCTCGGTAGATGACAAGACTGTTAAATATGCAATCGTCTCAAAGCTTGACGGAGACGGCAACAAAATCGTATATATTGTTGATAATCTCGGTACAAAACAGATTTACCTCGATAAAGCGATTACAGGCGCTTCGCCGATTGTCAAAGTGTCCGCAGACAATAAAAACAAATTGATTTTCTCGTGTCAGATGGGAGAGAATTTTTATTTCTATTCATTTGACCCGAATTCCGAAAAGGTTGAGCAGTTGAGCGGTCCGTATATGTTTGCGGGAACATATCGCAATAATATTGCTCCCGTGCAGATTTCAAAAACAGAGTGGAAAATTATTGACGGCAGCGGCAAGCAGATTGGAAAATCTTTCTCGGATATAGTTGTAAACGATGCGGGCGAATGTTCTCCGAAAAATCTGATTTTTGCCGCAGAGAACGGAAAGTATCATCTTTATACGGTTAAGAACAACGATATTGTTACGGTAGGAAGCCTGACATGTGACGGAGCTAAAGCCTTTGTTGACGGCTCATATGCAGCGGTCAAAATCGGCGATAAGTGGGGCTTCGTTGATTCAAACGGTGAGACTGTGATCAAACCTAAGTATGAAGAAGCACGTTCTTTCTCAAACGGAATGGCGGGCGTTCGTGAAAACGGAGTATGGAACTTTATCAATACGAAGGACAAAACGGTTATAGACGCCGGATTTGACAATGTAATTGATTTCAGCGCCTCGGGAAAATGCTTTATCGAGTCAAAGGGATATTGGTCGGATATACAGCTTTACTATGTTGAAGATACCAAGGAGTGAATGATAGTTGAAACGACTGTTGAAAAGAGAAAAGGGTGAAGTGATGGTTGAAGCGTCACTTGTTATGACAGTTGTTATTGTCGTAATTGTGACCTTGGCGTACCTTGGGCTTATCATGTACCATCAGACCCTTATTACCTCAACTGCGAATCAAACTGCGTCAAATATTGCTCAGGTCTACAGCAACAGCGGAAAGGACCCCGTGACCGGTTATATAGATGTTTCTAATCTTGATAACGATGGCATGGTTATTAAGATGAAAAATCAGGCGTATTCCAATGTAATAACCAAAAAGGCGGAGTGGTATTCACGCTACAGACTTGCAAAAGGCAGATTCCTGAAATCGGATGAGCCGAAAATTGAGGTTAAAATTGAAAATAAAAAAGGCGCTCTGCTCAGAGCACAAGTCATTGTTACCGTTGAGGTGGACTACGAATTACCGTTTGTAAAGCTCTTAGGACTCGAAAGCACCACAATTCACTACAAGGCTACGGGAAGAGCGGACTGCTATGAAATACTTGATTACATCAACACGATTGATGCGGTGGATAAAATTGACGTTACGGAAAACTACACCGTCAAGTTTTATGACAGGGAAAATACTCTGCTGAAAACCGTTGAAGTAATGCACGATATGAGCATTGCCGATACGATGAAGCTTTCAAATGCGGAGCAGACAAAATTTCCGGGCGATCCTAAGCAGAACGGACAGAAATTTTACCGTTGGAAGACAGAAACGGGCGAAACCTTTACGAAGGATACAATTGTTACGGGCAACATGAATGTTTTTGCCGAGTACGATTGCGTAGTGTCCTTCATGAATTATGACGGAACCACAGAGCTTTCAAGGGTTTTTGCTCACAGAAATCAGCCGTATTCCAACAGCGGAAACAGCCTTCCGGCAGGACCGGGCGAGAGCGGCGACAATAAATTCTATTGCTGGTGGTATAACAATGCCGAGTTTAAGGCAAGCACAAAAATACCCGACGCCGATTCGATAAACGTTACCATATTGAAGTACATTTGCGTTAAATATGACGCAAACGGCGGCAGCGTAAGCCCGAACAGATCCTTTGTTGTACCTGGAGAAATGATAGGCAATATGCCGACTCCGAATCGCTACGGCTACGGCTTCAGCGGATGGTTCAGCGACCGAGACAACGGAAGTCAGTATTTCTCACATACAGTGCCGAAAATCAATGTAAATCTCTTTGCTCATTGGAATTGCACGCATCCGAGCAGCTACAGAGAGGTTGTTAACAACGATTGTAAGAGGTATGAGTATGTAGACCGTTGCACAGTTTGCGGAGCAACATTGGGAAGTCATGTTGGATACGGTGAACATGATTTCAGCGGACGTTGCGGTGTTACACATACATTGGGAGCACCGGATCATCTTAGTTCACATTCAGGATCGGCAATAACACTATATGCTCAACACATAGTTTGTACAAAATGTAATGCGTATAGCTACAATGCAAGAGATTTCTATTGCTTTGGACATAAAGGCGAAACAAAAGAGGATGCGGTAAATTGTGAAACAGCTTGTGCAAAAGATAATATCAACCATAAAGAAATGAAATGCACATATCCCGAAAATTTAAGTAAAAATTATTGGAAAGAACATCCGAGGCCGTATCCAAGACCGCCGGTGTAAAGAAATAAAAAATGGTGATTCATTTGAAAAAATTACGAATTATATTTGCAACATTAGGAATTGTTTTGTTGCTTGCCGGAGCTGCATTGCGTATTTTCGGTTTTGTCTCCAAGGACGGAAGTAAAGTCGAGAATCCAAGCTCTCCAACTGAGATAAATGATATATTAAACACAAATACTCTCGATGAAATAAATAAGAAATCAAAGGAAGACAACTTGACGGTTTCAAATTATGAAGAGGGATTGTTAATTGAAGGCTACGATATGTTCAATATTGGAATGAATGTTTTTGTCGATTTAAACTCCGACAAAAGTGTCCGTAGATTCAAATGTGAGGGATATCCGTTTGTCGGCTCAAATGGTGAGAAAATTGCCGTAAGTGCCGAGGAGCTGAAAGCAAAGTCTCTTGAAGCACTGAAAAGCTTCTCGGACAGATTCCACACAACGTATGACAGCTTTTATATCATAGAGACACCCGATAATGCGGTTATGCATAAGCTTGACAAGGAGTCTCTTGAATCGTATCAGGCGGTTGTTGACGGAAAAGCATGGCTTGAGCTGAGCATAAAGGACAAGAACGGAGATATCTGGCTTTTCAGAGAGCTTCGGGAAGATACGTACGGCGTGATAATCAAGCTTTACAGAACAACAAAATCGGAAGACACAAAAAACATGAATTACGATATTGATTTATCAACCGATAATTCGAAAGGACAAACAAAATGAGCGGCTTTTTGAAAAAAACACAGGGTGTTATTACCGTTTTTATCTCGCTGTTGCTTATGACCGTGCTCTCCTTCGGTACACTCATCATTGAGGCGGGAAGATATCAGAGCGCAAAAAATCAGCTCTCCGAGGTGAATATCAGTGCGGCTTCATCTGTGCTTTCAAATTATGATATGGATCTTTATCAGCGCTTCGGTATTCTCGCATTTACCGATGATAACGACACAAAAGCGGCTTTCAGCGAAAATGTGCTGTTTGACTCGGATTTGAATGCCGACTATATCGGAAATAATGCTACCTGCCTGTACAGAATTTCCGATTCAAATATGACGGGATTTTATAATTTAACATATCCCTCGGTTTTGAAAAGGCAAATTCTTTCAAAATCGAAATATCTTAAAAGCAGCTATTCGTTTGCACTTAACACGAATAACGTGAATGAATTCCTCGGCTCGTTTATTTCAAAATGCGGCACCGTTCAGCCGATACTTAATGCGGCTGTCGGCGGAACAAATCCGAGCGGACTCGTTATGGCGGCTTGCTCCTATGTGGAGTCGGCATTTACTGACCTGAAAATATACGACGAGGGCAGTGTGGCGAATCTTTCGGCGTCTGTAACCTCGATTCTGCCGTCAAAGACAGGCACCGTGAAGGATATCGTTCCTGACAGTGAGGTCGAGGCGATCCAGGCGACTCTTGACGATGCAAAAAAAGTCGTTCCTGCATATTCTTCGTCTATCGGCAACATAAGCGCCGTTAACGAGGACGATGAGGACACTGTATCGGTCAGCATAGATTATTCGGGAATTCGTGAAAAGATGAAAAGGCAACAGGTCGCAGGAACAGGCGGACTTGCAGACATTGCGGCGAATATTGTATCTGCGATGGGTAACGCTATGTCACAGCTTTCCTCGGGCGACAGCTCACAGGTAAATTTGATGATAAATTCCTACCTCGCAAAGCATTGCGCGAACAGAACATATATCCCGAACGGTTATTCGGGAGCTACCGATTCGAGATCGTCAGAAAATTTTGTTTCGTCCTGCGCCGAGTATATTTTTAACGGCTCGGGAAGTGAAAAGGATAATCAGGAAGCAGCTTATTGGATGATTTTCTTCCTGCGATTTGTGGATAACATGAATTGCATTGCAAACAATGCCTTCGCTTCTTCGGCACCTGCCGCAACCAAGGTCTTGCTTGGCTATTATGAATCACTTATTGATATGGAGCTTATGACGGCATACGGCAATTCTGTCTATGTCCCGATGACAAAGACAGGCTTGTTCCTTGATCCGTCAAGAATTACCGCATTCGGCTCTTTTTCAAGAACCTGTGATATTCTGAGCGTTTTAAAGAACAGTATCGGCTCGGTCAAAACCGTTAAGAAAACCGTCGGTGAATCTGAAACGGATTGCTATACGGTTGACGGAACGTTTGATGCCGGATACAGCGACTATATTGCCGCAGCTTTATGGTTCGTATCAAATTCCGATAAGCTCATGCGCTTTTCCGATCTTATTCAGATTGAAATGAGATATAAGCAGGCTCATGTTCTCGGCGAAACGGTATCGTTCCAATCGAAAAAATATTATACATACTGTCGTGTGAAAACGAACGCGACATTAAGTACACTTTTGCCCGTAATTTCGGTGAATACAGACGGAAATGCTTTTGCCGGAACAACATTTACGAGTACCAAGTATGTCGGATTCTGATTTGGTGGTGAAAACATTGAAAAAAGAAAAAGCAGCATTAACTGTTGAAGCGTCGCTGACATTGACCTTGTTTATGTTCTTTGTACTGTTTCTTCTGAGCTTTAACAGGGTTTACAGTGCACAGAATACGGTCAGTCATGCTACATTACAGGCTGCCGATGCTATTTCGTCGGAGTCAATGCTACGTGCAGGTGCCACCGAAGAAAATATCGAAAAACTGCTTGCGGTTTCAAATCATATATATGCCGGTGAATCAATTCCGAAATCGGCGCTCGAAAAGCTGACAAATGCCAATATTGTGGAGGTTGCAAGAAACAATTTTATTTCCGCTATTGCCGAGTCCGAGTCAAAGGCTGATTCAGTGCTGAAAAAATACGGCGTCAAAGACGGCATTAACGGCATTGATTTTTCGGGCTGCTCCTATAACGGAGACACGGGCGAAACAGTTGTTTATGTCAAATACAATGTCGAACTGCAGTTCCCGATTTTGGGCTTCAAGTCGTTCCCGATGACCAAGGCTGCAAGAGTAAGCAACATGGGCAAGGAAACCTATACCATTACCGTTAAATCGGCAAACGAGAGTATGGGTACAACAAGCGGCACTATTAAGGTCAAAAAAGGCGCTTCAACGACTATTTCCGCATATCCGTCATACGGCTGCAAATTCGTCGGATGGCTTGAGGGCGGTTCGGAAAATCCCAAAAAGCTTGAGAACATAAGCTGTGATCTTACATTCACGGCATCTTTTGTAAAGACAGATTATTATGTTGTCGGAACTCCAAACAACAGCGAATACGGCAGTGTCAGCGGAAGCGGAACCTACAAGCTGAATGATACTGCAACGCTTGTTGCAACTCCGAGAGTTGCCGGCGGATACGATTTCCTCGGCTGGGACGAAAACGGCAACGGTGTTATTGACCAAGGTGAGTCTACAAAGAATATTTTAAGTATAAAGGTCAGGAGAGATGTTAGCGTAAAGGCGCTCTTCAAGCCTAAGAAATTTACTGTCAATGTTCAGACCGCAGGCAGAGGAACCGCAATTCTTATTGCAGACGGAAAAACTCAGCGAACAACAACGACAGAGGGTAACTACGTAAGCGTTACGCTCGATTTCAATACACCGTTTGTCATTGACGCAGAGAGTAATAACTATATGTTCGTTGAATGGACAGGAAAAATAAACTCGAATACAAAGCGGCAGCAGGTACGGGTACCCGTCGGCGGCGGTACGTACATCGCTAACTTTGAAAAGCCGTATTTGAGAATAGGCGGCCAGAGGTTTAATCACGCCTATTCCGATGAGACGTCCAGCAGCTACAGCAGCAACGGTTCAGCCTTGATAAGCGGAATTAAGAATTCGGCTCAGCTTTCGGTAGATACCAATTTGAAAAACGTTTCGTACAAATGGAAATCGGACAGCAATGTTGTTTCGGTTGATTCCAACGGAAAAATTACGGCAAAGGGCATCGGTTCCGCAAGAATAACCGTAACTGCATCGAACGGTATGTCGGCTTCCGTAACGGTTACAACTAAGTATCTTATGACTGTTGCTGAATATCGTAAAAATTCTCATTCTAATCTTTATAATTATAGATACTTTTTACCGGATACTGTATCGAATTATACTTACGGTTCTTTGAAATTCAGCAGCGGTCCCGGTTGGTTTTACCGATATATGCTTGTTGACAGCTTCTCCGGTCATGCCGCGGTCGGACCCGGACAGACAACCGAGGGCAAGAGCGAACATATGAGTAATAAGCACGGTTATGTTATGCACGGAACGAATCCCACAGATCAAACCGCATATTGCTTCATATACGGAGAAATCGGTGATATTCCGTTCTTCAATAAAGGTATTGTTATTAAATCAATTGAGGGGTAAAGAAATGGAGGACTTCATTTATGAATTACAGCTTTGAAACGCAGGGGCCGGTTACATATCTCGTTGTTGAGATTGAGCCGAAAGAGGTTATCGACACCCTGACAATGGGAATGCTTTCCAACAATCATATTGTCGGATTTGCACCCGTGCTCTACACAGAACTTGACGGCAGAAGATTCTTAAAATATAACATCTCGGCAAAGCTGACGGCAAATCAGTTCTTTTCCGGTAACATTACCCCCGCAAGAGCAATTGAGGGCTTTAAGAATATTCTTACGGCGATTTGCACTGCCGATGATTACATGATCGACACATCATGCTTTGACTTCAATGCCGATCATATTTTCATCAATATATCAAGCTGCGAGGTCGCGATGATATGTGCACCGATAATCAAAACTCAAGATGTCAACACAGAGGTAATCAATCTGTTCAGACTGCTTTTGAATTCTTCGGGCTTATTCGATTCTCCCGAGCTTGCAAAAATCAAGAATTATATAGAGGCGTCGGACAGCTTCAATATTTATAATTTGAAGAATATAGTTGACTGCTGGACACCGGGTGTGGCGGCGCCTTTCCAAAGTACTCCGCAAAGACCGGTTCAGACTCCCGATCCTATTACGGCACAGCCTAATAAGAGCGGTCCGGCAAAGGCAAACGGCAACAGCTATGTTCCGCCTGTTTTGAATAACGGTGCCTCAAATGCCGCAACTCCGAAGGAGGAGCTCAACTTTAATGGCACAATTTCAATGGAGCAGGCTCCGAAGCTTTTCAACAAGACAAGCATAGGCGGTGCCGAGAAAAAAGACATTCCGCCTGCCAATGAACCTTTTAAGTTCAATCCTCCGCCGAAGAATCCCCCGATTCAAAATCAACCGCAGCAGAATCAACCGCATTTCGGCGGTGTTTCTTACGCCCCTCAGATCAATACCGGCAAATCACCCGAAAGAAAGGTATATTCACCGAACGGAGCAGGCGCGGCAAACAACAATAATTCGGGCAAAATGAAGCCGCCGTTCGGCGCAGTTCCGCCTGTTCCCAACGGCAGACCGACTCCGTCGGGACAGCAGGGAATGGCAATCCCCGGGAAGCCTCCTATGCCGAACAAACCCCCTATGCCGGGAAATTCGGCACAGAATACCGAGAAGAAAAAAGAATCTTCTTTCTTCAAAAAGCTCTTTGGACATAACAAGGAAAACAATCCGAAGAATGCAGAAAAGAAGCATAAAAAAGATAAAAAGAACAAATCTAACAATGCAGTTCCGCAGCAGCCGCCGATACCGAATATGTCCGGTGCTAATCCGCCGATGCCGAACGGCATGATGAATAACCCGGGATTTCCTCCGATGAATAATGTTCCAAACAATAACGGAATGATGCAGGGATATAATAATCAGTTTAATCAGGCAAGACCGGCTGTAATTAACGCCGCACCAATCAATAATTCCTTCAACGAAACTACGGTTTTAAGTCCGATCGGAGAAACGACCATTCTAGGCGGAGGAGCAGATATGAGCGGCCCGCACCTCACACGAATGAGAACAGGTGAGAAGATAAGCATAAATAAGCCTGTATTCAGAATAGGTAAAGAAAGCAGCTATGTTGATTATTTTATCAGAGACAATACGGCAATCAGCAGAAGCCATGCAAATATTATTACTTCGGGTGACGAGTATTTTGTTGAGGACACAAATTCGACAAATCATACTTATGTAAACGGAAAAATGATAAATGCAAATGAAAAAATAAAGCTTTCAAGCGGAGATGTTGTCCGTTTGGCAAACGAGGACTTTAGTTTCTCGGTGTAAAATAAAGGAGGATGAAAATATGACGTGTCCCAATTGCGGCGCCGAAATAATCGAAGGCGCAATGTTCTGCACAAATTGCGGACAGAAAACTGTTAATGATACAGGATATCAGAATGTCGGAGGAAGCTTCAATTATCAGAACCTGAATTCAAATCCTAATCCTAATCCTAATCCGTATCAGAATAACTACCAATATCAGAACGGAAATCAGTATCAATACCAAAATTCGAATCCCAATCAGAACAATGCACAGTATTACGGCAACAATCCATATCAAAACGGTACATTTAACATGGCACCGCCCTATCAGGAACAGAAAAAGGTCAGCTTCGGTCAGGCGATAAAACTATTTTTTACGAACTATGCGAACTTCTCGGGAAGGGCAACTTTGCAAGAGTATTGGTTTGCGGTTCTCTTTAATGTGCTGGTTAATACAGTATTTAATGGTTCTTCATATGCAAAGACTTTCTCTGCAATATCGAGTGGCCTTGATGGCAGCAGTGATGGGATGTTTATAGGCCTTTTGGGAATTATCGGTATGCTCTATTCTTTGGCAACATTGATTCCGTCCCTCGCCATAGTAGTAAGGAGACTGCACGATACCGGAAAAAGCGGGGCATATATTTTTATCTCACTTATTCCGGTAGTAGGATGGATTCTGTTAATTGTTCAACTTTGTAAACCGAGCGTTCCGAATAACGATTTCAACGGTGTTCAGCAGAATAATCCTGCGGACTATAATTACCGGAAGTGAGTGAGGCAAGTGGACTATATTGTTTCGGCAAGTACGGACATAGGAATAAAGAAACAAACCAACCAGGACAGCCTGACGGTTAAAGTGATAAATACACCGTTAGGAAAAATGACACTTGCTGTGTTGTGCGACGGTATGGGCGGCTTGTCTAACGGAGAAATTGCCAGTGCAAGTGTAATAAAAGCCTTTGAAAAATGGCTCAACAATAAACTGCCCGATCCGACAGAGAATGATTTTGATTTAAAGCTCGTTTCAAAAGAATGGAACGAGCTGGTAGTCGGAATGAATCAAAAAATTATGCAATACGGCAAAGAAAAAGGCATTAACATCGGAACAACCGTTACCGCAATGCTTATAAAACAGGATCAATATATCGTTTTGAATGTCGGCGATACAAGGGCTTATGAAATATATGATTCTCTTTACCAGATAACCAACGACCACACTCTTATTGCAAAAGAAATTGCAGAGGGCAGGCTATCGGCTCAAGAGGCGGAAACGGATCCGAGGCGCAGCGTGCTGCTTCAGTGCTGCGGCGCATCGGCTGAGGTTGCTCCGGAATTTCATTACGGGTATCCAAATAAGAATGCCGTATATCTGCTTTGCTCCGACGGCTTCAGACATCAGATTTCTCCCGAGGAAATGTATTATACATTTGAGCCGTCGAGAATGTGCGATGAGTTTACTATGAAAAAAAGCATTGACGATTTGATAGAGCTGAATAAGCAAAGAATGGAAAACGACAACATTTCGGCAATACTGATAAGGACTTTATAGGTGAGGATCATGTCAAAAGAATTGATTAAAATCATCTCGGATATTTGTTTTGCCTGCGGAGGCTTATTTGCGGTTGTATCAATAATTTTAAGTGTTCTCTTAAAGAAAAAGAAAAGTGTTACACACAAAAAGAGTGCATCGGTAGAATATGAAATAACGTACACTCATTCCGATACGATAATAGAATGAGATATGTATTGAGGTTGATAAAAAATGATTGTAAATCTGATAAAATCCAAGCAGATGTTCAGCCTGAATCTTCCTGTAAAGGTTCAGGGACAATATTGGATAACCGATATTGATAAAACAGGAAAAGCAAGAAATCTTATCAGTGTTGAGGCGATAAACGGAAAATGGGTCGTTAAAAGCAACAGCCTTGCAAGTATAATTGATCCGTCAAATAATATTTGCAAGCAGGTTGAGCTTTTGCCCGACAGCTTCTTTTATGTAAAGATTTCAAATTACAATGAAAAAGTAATACTGTTCGCTGAAAATATGGATTCGAGCCGACAGAGCTTTACAAAAATTGTTGTCAACGGAGCATCCGCTTTCACGATTGGAAGAAACAGAGATAATAATATATGCTTTGCTAACGGACTTGTTTCCGGACATCATGCGAAGCTTACATATGACGGAAGCAATTGGTCCGTTTTTGATATGGGAAGCACAAACGGAGTTTTTGTAAACGGATTCCGTGTAGATTCTCAAAATCTTGATGCAGGCGACCTTATTTACATAATGGGTCTTAAAATTGTTGTCGGATTTAACTTTATGGCAATAAACAACCCTGACAATGTTTTGGTGATCAACTCCAACAGCCTTTCTGAGTATATTCCGCAGCGAATACAGAAAAGGCCGGAAAATGTAAGTTTGGAGCTTCCGCAAAAAAAATACTTTTTCCGTTCGCCTCGCTTCCACAGAGAGGTTGAACATTCGGTCGTGGAGATTGATGCACCGCCTCAAAGAGAAAAAGAGGAAAAGGTTCCCCTTGCCTTGACGCTTGGACCGTCCTTGACAATGGGTATTGCATCCCTCAGCTCCGCATCAATGGCAATTATCAATCTTTCGTCAGGAAAAACGGAATTGATAAATGTTTTTCCGACATTGATGATGGCTGTCAGCATGATGGCCGGTACAGTTTTGTGGCCGACAATTACAAAAAAGCATGCAAAAAAGATGCGCATACTTAATGAAGGCAAGCGGCAAAAAAGATATCTTGCATATCTTGATGAGATACGCGATGTTATCAGAAGAAAAAGCAAGGAACAGAGTGATATTCTCAAAGAAAACCTTGTTGCTCCGGAAATGTGTGCGGAAAGAATTGCCCGAATGTCCCCGAATCTGTGGGAGAGAGTAATAGGCCAAAGTGATTTTTTGCGATTCAGAGTCGGCGTAGGCATGGTTCCTCTTGACGCTGAAATAAAATTCCCACCTAAAAAATTCACGCTTGATGAGGATAATCTTCAGGACGCGATGCTGTCGCTGGGAAATGAACCTAAGGATATTCCCGATGTTCCGATAAGCATATCGTTTGTTGACGACAATATCATCGGTGTATTCGGTGATTACGGTCAGTCGATAAATCTTGTAAAGTCAATCATTCTTCAGGCAATTTCGCTTCACAGCTACGACGAGCTGAAGTTGATACTTATTACCGATGAAAACGATTTAAGAGAGTGGGAATTTGTAAAATGGATTCCTCATTTTTGGGATGACGACAAAAAAATCCGCTTCTTGGCAACCAATAATGACGAGATAAAAGAGCTTTCTTCATATATGGAGAAGAATATTCTTGTACGAGAAGACAATGAGAAAAATGAAAACTACGCAGAGAGTATTCCGTATTATATAATAATATCAACAAGCGAAAAGCTTCAGAAAAGATGTGAGTCACTTCAACAGCTACTGAAGTATGAGAGCAATCAAGGCTTCAGTCTTTTGTTCCTCACGAATGAATTGAAGGATTTGCCGAAGGAGACAAACATTGTCGTTAAGACGGACGGAACAAACTCACAGGTATTTGATAAGAACGATACTACAGGAAAAAGAGTCGTGTTCACGGTCGACAGAATTAACGAGAATATGCTTGAAGGAATCTCGGAAGATATTGCGAATATCGAACTTGACCTGAGCAGCCAGCGATATGCCCTGCCGAATATGATAACATTCCTTGAAATGTTCAATATCAGCAAGATCGAGCACCTGAACATTTTGACAAGATGGAAGGAAAACAATCCGACAATCAGCTTGCAGGCGCCGATAGGTGTTGACACTCAGGGAGAGCCGTTTTACCTTGACCTCCACGAAAAATATCACGGACCTCACGGTCTTGTTGCCGGTATGACCGGTTCAGGTAAATCCGAGTTCATTATTACATACATTCTTTCGCTTGCGGTTAATTACCACCCTGATGAGGTAGCATTTATATTAATCGACTATAAGGGCGGCGGATTAACGGGTGCATTTGAGGATCCTGAAAGGGGAATCAAGCTTCCGCACCTTGCAGGTACGATTACAAACCTTGACGGTGCGGCAATTCAAAGATCACTCATATCAATACAGAGTGAGCTCAGACGCAGACAGGCAATTTTCAATGAAGCAAGACGAGTCTCAAACGAAGGTACGATGGATATTTATAAATATCAGCAGCTTTACAGAGATAAGGTCGTGTCGGAGCCGATACCTCATCTGTTTATTATTTCCGATGAGTTTGCCGAGTTGAAAACTCAGCAGCCGGAGTTTATGGAACAGCTTATCAGTACCGCCCGTATAGGTCGAAGCTTGGGCGTTCACTTGATTCTTGCAACTCAGAAACCAAGCGGTGTTGTTGATGATCAGATTTGGAGTAACAGTAAATTCAGAGTTTGTCTTAAGGTTCAGGATAAATCGGACAGCCAGGATATGATCAAGCGTCCGGATGCCGCAGAGCTTTCACAGACCGGTAGATTTTACCTTCAGGTCGGCTTCAATGAATTCTTTGCTTTGGGACAGTCGGCATGGTGCGGTGCAGAATATGTGCCCACAGAAACAATTGAAAAAACCGTGGATAACAGTATTCAAATTGTCGACAATCTCGGCAGAGTGCTTATGAGCATTAAGCCGGGCAGAAAGCAAGAAGATAAAAAATCAAAGATTAAGCAAATCGTTGCGATAGTAAAATATCTTTCGGATATTGCGGATGAAGAAAAGATCAGTGAAAGACCGCTTTGGCTTGATCCGATTCCCGAATTTATTTACATTGACGATCTTGAGAAAAAGTATTCTGTTAAATCGTCGGGAACATATCTTAACCCGATCGTGGGTGAATACGACGATCCTTTCAATCAGAAGCAGGGCGTTTTGACCGTTCCGTTTTCGGATGAAGGCAACTGCCTTGTCTACGGTGCAATAGGTAACGGAAAAACGACTTTCCTCACAACTTTATGTTATTCGCTTTTGAAAAATCACAGTGTCGATGAACTGAATCTCTATATTTTGGATTTCGGTTCGGAAACATTGAGGATGTTTGATAAAGCCCCGCAGGTCGGCGGTGTCGCCGTTGCGGCGGACGAAGAAAAGGTGATAAATCTTTTCAAAATGCTCAGTAAGGAGATGGAACGCAGAAAACAATTGTTTTCGGAATACGGCGGTGATTACGCATCATATTGCAAAACCTCGGGAAAGATTTTGCCGAATATAGTTGTTGCATTAAACAACTACACGGGATTTGCGGATCAGTATGAAAATTTGTATGAGTTGATGCTTGCAGTCAGCCGCGACGGTGTTAAGTACGGAATCTATTTCATAATGACAGTCAGCAGCGTCAGCGGAATAAGATTCAGAATACAGCAGAATTTCAAGACAATGCTTACAATGCAGTTGAATGACGTTACGGATTATCCGGTCATTGTCGGAAAAACAGGCGGATTGCTTCCTTCAAAATTTAAAGGAAGAGGTCTTGCAAAGCTCGACGGGGTTTATGAATTCCAGACAGCTTACTGTGCCGAAACCGATGACACGGCAGAGTATATCAGAGAATTCTGTGCTTCTCTTGCCAAGAAGACAAAGAAAACGGCAAAGAGAATTCCGGTGCTCCCGAACATTGTCAATCTCGATTATGTTCAGAGCTCGGCAGAGTCGCTTAGCTTCGTGCCGGTCGGTGTCGGAAAAAAGTCGCTTGATATTGTCGGCATAAATATGCTGAACAAGGTGGTTTCTGTGGCAATGACACAAGATTTTTATCAGTGTGCTTCTTTTGCCGAGGAAATGGTAAAGGTAGTTTCAATGATTGTTCCCGTAACGGTTGTGGATGCAGGAATGTTAATGACCGAAGTGTTGCCGGAAAATGCAGAGCTTATTTCGGAAGACTATGATGCATTTGTTGAGTCACTCTTTGCTGAAATGGTTAAGAGAAACAACACTTACAAAGAGGCGTCGCTTGACATGAAGGTTCTCGAACAGTTTGAGCGAAAGGCGGTCGTAATTTTCGGCTTGAAAGCATTGTTTGAGCGAATCACGAGCGAAAACAAAAAGAAATTGGCATTGCTGATTGAAAAGGGCGAAGTGATTTACAAAATACACTTCTTTATGGCTGACGGAGTTGCTTCATTTAAGGAGTATGCTTACGAACCGTGGTATAAGCGGCACGTTTCGGGTTCAGACGGAATTTGGATCGGTGACGGAATTGCGGATCAGTATTCACTTAAACTCAATAAGATGTCGAGCGAATATTATGATGACATCGGAAGCGACTACGGATATGTTGTTGAAAGAGGTAAAACTGTATTGACTAAGCTGCTCAGCTCAACGCCGGAGGAGGAGTATTGATATGGATAAGATATTGATTGAAGTTTATGCTCCGATTTTGGGCAAAACATTTGATATTTTCATACCGCAGGAGTGTCAGATGTTTGAAATATTGGATTTGATAAAAAAAGCGGTGGCAGATATGTCAGACGGCACATTTGCGGCGAATGACAGTACGGCGCTGTGTAACCGTTCCGACGGAACTATACTGAATATCAATTTATCAGCTTACGAGCTGGGACTGCACAACGGCTCGAAATTGATATTAATATAACAAATTATTTTGGAGGAATGAAAAATGGCAGCAAAAACCATTAAGGTTGATCCCGAGCAGCTCAGAACATGGGCTAACGAGATTTCAAACTTAGGCGGAGATTATCAGAGTAACTATAAGCAGATTCAGGCTTCTGTCGATGAGCTTGCACAGACTTGGACAGGTGAGGATAGCAATGCATACAGAAACAAGGCACATGAGTTCGATGATGATTTTAACAAAATGTTTGAAGAAATCAACCAATATGTAGATTATTTGAACACAGCCGCGCAGAAGTATGATGAAGTACGTATGGATGCACAGTCAAGAGCGAACGCATTAAAGGGCAACTACAGATAATCAATTAGGAGGAATGAAAAATGGCAGAACAGAATATTAGCTCCCAGGCATTAAGGGACGGCGCAGATAAAATGAGACAGTACAACAATTCACTTTTAGATGTACTGAATAATTTCCAGAATAAGATTAACAGCTTGACAAACGTTTGGGTTGGCGATGCTCAGTCTGAGCTTGTTCAGCAGTTTACCAATAAGCTTTATCCCCGTTTTCAGGAGTATTACGACGTAATCAATTCGTATGCCGACTATCTAATCACAACAGCAGAAACTTATGAGGCTGCTGAAGAAACTCTTATCAGTCAGGCAGAATCAACAACAGATTTTGCATAATTGTAAAATATATTTGCTGTAGATTTGCAGTCAATCTACAGCAAATATAAAAAGGAGGAGTATCAAAATGAAGCTGTATAAAAGAATATTGTCGGCATTTATGTCGATTGTTATGCTTACCGGAATTATTACAATGTTCGCTTCGTGCTCAGGCACGAAGGACAAAACGGTTTCCTTGAATGTAGGCGAATATTTATCAGAACTCGCGAATGCTTTTGGCATGTATTCGTATACATCCAAAGATCCGCACGTTTCGGGAATAAACAAAGATAATAAATATTTTGATACAATTCAAGCATGTTTTGAATGGAATGTTATTGACGGTTCAAGTATTGACCTCGAGAAGAATCTGACCAAGGGCTTTGTTGCAAAAACACTCATCAATGCTGTAGGTCAGGAAAACATTGAGAATAAGAGTGAAAAAGAGATAGCAAAAACAGCAACATCAAAGAGCTATATTAAATATAAGTATAAGGGCACATCCGATGTTGATAAAACTGTTACCGACGAAGAAGCACGAGAGTCGATAAAGGCTTCCGTAAAGCTTTGGGCTACTCCTACGGATAAAAAGTCTAAGTCCGAGGCAACCTTCGGAGATAAAACCGTTAACCTTACAGGTCTTAAAGCGGATGATATTGTTTACGGAAGTGACGGCACGGTTGCAATATCAAAAGCAGCAATGAAGCAGCTTGACAGTTCTGTAACAACCGGTGACGAATCAAACAAAATGACAGGCGGAACGTCAAATGGCGGTACGATTAAAGAGGGAGATAATTATATTCTTCCTGCAACTGCGAATAAGTCGGCGACGGCATATACTGCCAAATCCGTAATTGACGACGGAAATTATTATATTATTAAAAACGATTCCAAAAAGCCGGATCTTGAAACCACGATTCAGGAGCTCCATGAATCCGGAACAACAGATGTTAACTTCAAAAAGGCTGTTATAACCTGTGGAGACGGAGTTGTTCTTTCTGAAGGGGAAGGCAACAGCAACATGAATTCGTACGAGAAGCCGGAGGTCGGATATATCGGAACGGATGTTTCGGGTTCGGAAGCGAAAAACACGGGCGTGGATTTCACCAGAAAATTTGAAATCGATAATGTTGCAGTTAACTTAACGGTTGGCGATAACGGCAAGAGTATAGGCTTTGGCATCTCTGCCAAATTCGGAGAAAAAGAGAATGTTTCTGTAAGTTCGCAGTACACATTGAAAAATGTTAAGGCTGAAAATGATATTGATATCAGTTGGTTTAAGGTTAAGTATGCAAAATGTGTTCTCGGATATGAGCTTGAAGAGAAAAAAACGGCAAAAGTTGCCTTTGTGGATACAGATTTACTTACATACTCGGGTGATTTTTCTACGATGAAAAATGCCAGCGGCTTGAATATCAGCAAGTTCAGTCATGCAGTCAGAACAGCTTCAAACAGGTCGAAGGGACATACTTCAATCAAAATTTGCAGTGTAGATTTGACAAGCATAGGTGTTGCTTCAATCAGTTTTGATGTTAAAATCAATCTGACTATAGAAGGATCAATTGAATTGAGCCTTGTTACAAAGGATGCAAAGGGTCTTGAGTATTCAAATAAGAATCTGAGATCAATTAACGATCACTCTCAAGAAGAGAGCATGAAAGTGACCGGAAAGGCAGAACTTACTCTCTATGCAGGTGTTGCCGCTAATGTTTTGGGTGTTGAAGCACTTGGATTCGGCGCAAGCTTCGGATTTGGATTCACGGCTTCTCTTAAATCGACACTTACGGATTCACAAAGACATCTTTTCTCGCAGGAGGTTATAAAAGGTGCAAGTGAAGATTCCGCCGATGAATTAGCAAAAGCAACCGACGGAAAAACCGTTTCATTGGAAGGAATCGGAGAAGTTTCGTTGAAAATTGAAAATTGTTTGGATTTGTCGGCGTATAAGATTCTTTCGATAGAGTTATCTTCCACTTGTTTGGTTATAAAGCTTACAGGCAAGATGTCTTTTGAAATTTGGGGCTCAGGTGATAAACCCTTATGGAATAAGCATTATGAGGACGGAAAAGAAGTAAGCGCTTGTACAAGAAAATATAACGAGGTTGAAATTAAAGACGACGAGGAAGAAACTACGACAGGCTATAATTTTGAAAAGAGTGATATGATAGATATTGCTGATTTTGCATTGGGCTTGGCTGTCGGAGAAAGCAAGAAGATTACTATTGAAGCCGTGCCTCAGGAATATGAATTCTCTGATTTGAGATTCAGTTCAGAAAATCCGAATGTTGCAACGGTTGATTCTAACGGTAATGTCAAAGCTGTTTCGGAAGGCAACGCAACGATAATAGTATCTACTTCGGACGGAAAATACAGCTCAAGATGCTCTGTATTAGTATATTAAAGGTGGGATGATGAAATGGCAAGATCAATAAGAGTTGATGCTGATAAACTCAGAAATTGGGCAAACGAAATAAAAGCAATCGCTGAAGATTATCAGTTTAATTACAGTTCTCTTTTGGCTACAGCAGACAGCTTGTCCGGCTCATGGGTCGGTGAGGATAATGTTGCTTTCCAAAAAAAGGTTCATGAATTTGATGATGACTTTAAAAAGATGATGAAAGAGATTTTGCAATACGCTTCATATCTCGAAAAGACCGCTAAGGTTTATGATGTAGTCCGTAATGTTGCTCAGAAAAAAGCAGGAGCTCTTAAGGGTAATTACAATGATGCCGGAGGTAGCGGTGGCGGCGGATCTTTTGGCGGAGCAGGCGCTACAGGATCATTCGGTTCAAGTTCATCCGGTGGCGGCGGATCTTCAGGCGGAGCAGGCTCGTCAAGATCATTCGGTTCAAGCTCATCCGGTACCAGCGGAATGGGAGGTCGCTCCGCTTTCGGAAGCGGTGGCGGCGGAGGATTTAGAGGTTCTTCCAATTCTAATAACAGCAATGGCAGCGGCGGAGGAGCATGGTAATTTCTTGCATCTTATCGGCGCAACCGGTCGGTTTGACAAAGTTAATTAAGTTTTAAATTTGCTTAATAACGAAGCTGCTGTATCGAAATAATGTACGGGACGGTAGGCAAATATTTGCCTGCCGATTACCCGATAATATAACTATTTTTGGAGTGTGTTATTATGGCAATGGATGTGTCGAGAGCAAATGCTCAGGCGGCAAATCTTTCTTCATGTTCGAGTGAACTGAACAGAGCTCTGAATCTGCTCAATTCATATAAGAGTAACATATTGAACAATTATCAAAGCTCTGAGGTCCCTTCAATTATCTCTGAGATAAACAGTATTATCAAGCTTATTAACGGTGCAATGAATGAGCTGAATTCCGTAGGAAACGCCGTCAGGACAAGTGCGAAAAATATAAGGAATCAGGAATTGGCCCGTATTCGAGCTGCGCAGAACGCATTGAACGCTGCAAAAGCAACTCTTGATAATTTAATAAAAAGAAGAAAAAGACTGAATGAACAAATGCGATATATTACGGATCAGAACGAATTAAATAAATTTCGTAAACAGCAATTGATTTTGAACAAACAAATCCTTGACGCACAGAGAAAATATAATAAATGTTATTCTGAACTTCAGGCGGCGAGAAGGTAAAGATATGAGTCTCGGTAACATTACAAAGCAATCCCAAACCGCCCAGCTTGTTATAAAAATCAAGAACGATCAGCAGGTGAACGAGCGGGAGATTTATGCCATTAACAGCGGACAGGTCAGCGGATTGATGCACTTTGATGTGATAAAAAAGAGAAAATGCATTAAGCTGGTTTATGATGTTTCCGGTTACACAACATTAAGAGGAATTTTGAAAAGCCCCTTGACAAAGGATCTTTTTGCAAAAATAATTGACGGGATTCTGTCAAATATTCGTGAGATGAATACGGCATATCTCAATTCTGATTATGTGTTGATGGATTTAAACAGAGTGATGGTAAATCCGTCCACAAGGAAAGTGTATTTTATCTATATCCCCGTTCAATCGTTCGATACACAGACTGACCTGAAAAGTATGCTTATGGAGATGATAAGCCTTGCGAATTATCCCCCTCATGAAGATAACAGCTATGTAAGAGAATTTATCGGAATACTTAATGAGGGAATTAATTTTTCAATATTCAGACTTGAGGAATTTATTAAACGAATATCTGCTCCGTTTGATGTTGAGATGCAAAGCAAGGTTATTTGTCCAAGGTGCAATAATGTCGTGGCTTCGGGAACCAATTATTGCAATCAATGCGGAGCGAAAATTACTATCGGGCAAAAGCGTGAAGCATCGATGTTTAACCCCGCTGCAGGCAAGTCAAGTATTCCGCAGGTTGAAAGACGAACACCCGTTCAATCAGTCGTTGGGTCAGGGGCATATTTGCTGAGACGAAATACAGGAGAAAAGATTTCTATTGACAAAACGGTGTTTATGATCGGAAAAGATGACAGATACAGTGATTATTGTATAAAAGGAAACACGGCCGTCAGCAGGCAGCACGCAGAAATATTGAATTATAATAATCATTTTTTTGTAGTTGACAAAAAATCAACGAACAAAACATTCTTTAACGGGCAGGAGATCATGCCGGAAACTCAAATTGAACTTTTCAACGGAGCAATACTGAAGTTTGCCAATGAAGAATTTGTTTTCTTTTCGGAATAGGAGGTAAAAAATGATTACAGATAAAATTTATGTTGCAATTATTGTCGAAATAGTTTTGCAGACTTTGATTTTGGCGGTTGCCATAGCAGGTATCGTTTTGCGATTGGTAAAATCAAAATCATCCCGAACGGATAACTGCATGGGAAATAATCAGATGTACTACGGCAATCAATCGGGACAGAATTATTTCGGCGGAAATTCCGGAAATGTTACATATTGCAGAAACTGTGCCGGTGAGTACGATGCCTCTTTAACGGTATGTCCTCACTGCGGAACGCCGAGGTGAAAAAATATATGAGTGTAATTAAAATAAACGTTTCTACGGTCATTGGCTCGGGTTCCTTGGCAGATTCGGCAAAGACTGTCGTTTCCTCTCAGCGCAGCCGAATACGGTCCGTAGGCAGACAAATTGACGGAAGGATCAGAGGCACTAACGGTATTTCGTCCCGTCTTGACCGTGTATACTCAGATTTAAGGCAGGCCGAGTCGAGAATAGGCAACCTGAAAAATGTGGTTGAAAAATGCGCGATTGAATACAAGAAAGCCGACATGCAAATCAAAAAATTGGCTGATTCAACGGCAGATTTTCCGAATCCAGATGACTCCAAGGCAGTCGGAGAGAATTTCCTAAGCAAATTGTTAAAAACTAAATCAGAAAAAGAGTGGATAGAGGATTCTATTAAGGGCGAATCAAAAATCTTAAAGGCTTTGTCCAAACTTATTGAAGGTAAAGAAGCATCAAATGATTTAAAATTAACATCATCGGCATTGTCTTATATTGCATCATTATATACCTTTTATAATGCCGATTATAACGACACTTCAGACAGAATTTCAGGCGGACTTAAGATAGTAAAAAGTTCGACTTCAATGTGGGATGGAGTGTATAAATATTTGGAAAAATCATTAAAGACAATGGATGCGGCTCGCTTTGGCAAAAAATATCAAGCAATAGTGGGTGGAGTATCTTTGGTAGGAAACTTAAGCGGACTTACAGGCAGTGCTATCAACAGTTTTAAGATACTAACAGATAAAAATTCTAAGGGATATGAAAAAATATCTGCTATACTGAAGAATACATCATCGGCATCCGATGTAACACAGTCAATAGCAAATTTGAAATGGGGGCAGAAGGTTTTGAGCAGAGATATACACGCCAAATATCAATGGGGTGTAGCTGCAAAAAATGCACCAAAACTCGACAAAGTGTCAACAGTAACCTCCGTCTTGGGAGTTGTTGCGGATACCGGAATCGGTGCGGTAAACAAGTATGGAGAAGTTTCTGCCGATGGATTCGTAGACTCACGAGATTTTGCCGAAATCGGGATTTCGGGATCTGTGCATGGATTAACATCTGTTGTAAGCGGTTTGACCTTTGGAGTAAGTGATGTTATTGGATTATCCGACAGTGCCGATGCAATCAGCGACGGAATAGTGAATTTTGCCGACACAAAAGGTGTTGACTTTGCGACTTCACATAGATATTCATCAGAATATGTAAAAAATACAAAGTTTCTTGCAGATTATGCTGATAACCCGGAAAATAATGCGGTGCTCAGAGTAGGCGCATCGGCTGTTGCCGGAACAGGTATGATAGGAGCTATGGCTGTTGATGGTATAAGTGAGGGATGCAGTTGGGTTGGAAATAAGATTTCGGACGGTTGGCAATCTATTAAAAATATATTCTAGAATAGAGAGGATGCAAAACAATGTTTAAAAATTTATTACCTATCGGAAGCGTTATCATGCTAAAGGGCGGTGTAAAGAAGCTCATGATTACCGGTATCAAGGTTTCGACAGAAGACCAGCCGGAAAAATTTTATGATTATATTGGCGTATTCTATCCGGAAGGATATATTGGCGCACAATCATGTTTTCTGTTTAACCATGATGATATAAATGATGTCGTATTTAAGGGATACAACAATCCGGAACGTGAAGACTTTATCGAGTTTTTAGAAAATGAGTTTTATAAAGAATCGGAAATGAAATAATATTTCAGGAAAACGGTTCTACACAATTAAACGAAGAGAATTAAACTTAAAAGCATAGATTACTTTTGAAATTCAATGAGATAATCTATGCTTTTGTTTTGTGTAATTAAACAAGATATGGACTTTACATTTCCTTGCCCGCTGTTGCGGGATTGTAGAGGACGGGACCGTGTTTTGCAAAACGGGAGCTATGGTAGGGACAATTCCAAGAATACTTGGCGTGGATTTGAAATATTGTCCGATATACAGGATGCCGTCGGACGTTATGCAGTCATGCAATCCTGCACCGCCCATCTGCCGATATTTTTACCAATTTATAGTGCTTACAAACAAAATCTTTAAGCTCCGTCAACATTCACCATTTGTAATATTAAATATTTTGCTTTTTTGAGCCTATTTCTTCTGCAAATTGTCGGTGAAAACAGTTTATGAAAAAAACAAGAGAGCGGAAGCCTTCAAGGCCACACTCTCTTGCGGTTAGATTAAAAACACAGTTTTTATTTGTCAAACGACGGGTTGAATGCATAAAAATTCTTTGAATTGAGCTTATCCGTTGCAATTCTCAACCCTTCACCGAAGCGCTGGAAATGAACGATTTCTCGTTCGCGCAGGAATTTGATTACATCTCGAACATCGGGATCGTCAACAAGGCGAAGAATGTTGTCATAAGTCAGCCTTGCCTTCTGCTCGGCAGCCATGTTTTCCATGAGGTCGGCAATGGTGTCACCTGTTGACTGCATTTCTGCGGCGGACCATGGCAAACCGCTTGCCGCTGTCGGATAAACACCTGTTGTGTGATCGACAAAATAGGTGTCAAAGCCACCGCGTTTGATCTCGTCATACGAAAGGTTCCTTGTCAGCTGGTGGACGATCGCTCCGATCATTTCAAGGTGCCCGAGCTCCTCTGTGCCAATATCCGTCAGCAATCCTTTAAGCTCGGGATATGGCATAGCAAAACGCTGGCTGAGATATCTCAGCGAAGCTCCCAACTCGCCGTCCGGACCGCCGTATTGTGAAATTATAATACTTGCGTATTTGGCGTTGGGTGTGGCGATTTTGACGGGATATTGCAATTTCTTTTCATAAACAAACATCAGTTGTTACCCCCTAAGTCCCACGGCCACGGATTTTTGAGCCATGATACGCCGGGGTCTGAATTTGAGTAAAGCGGCCCGCAGGTTTCTTCATATTCGGCAACGAGCTTTTCGTTTTTTTCTTCATACTTTTTGAATAGTGCCAATGCGCTGATGTCGTCCGGGTGAGTGTCAAGATAGAGGTGCAGTTCCCACATGGCAAACTGTACGGCATCGATTTGCTGCGAAAGCAATGCTTTTGTCATCTCATACCACGACCCTTGAAGGGCTTGTCGAGTACGGGGAAAAGTGTACCTGCTCTGAGAGCTTTCATCTCATCATAAACGGTCGCGTCAGTTTGAAACGGAACATATGCCATTGTTGCAACAGGGTTTTCGGGTAAAGCCGATGTGAAACCCGTTTGCATTGGCGATGAAAGACTCTTTGCAAATCCCATGGGCGCCATAGCGGAGCGTTCATATGGATAGTTGTTCAATTTAGTTAACTCCTTTTACCCGACGAATATGTTTTGCCGGGTTGTTTTTGGCTTTTGCCTATTAACAGAATATGCCGAGCCGCAAACTGTGGCACAAAAAACCGCTTCCGTTATCGGAGGCGGTTGAGCTTTTTGTTTTGTTCAATTTTAATTCAAGCGATTATACTATAAAATGTTCGCCGACTTGGAAAACGAAGTCGTTGCTTTGGAGGAGGGAGACGAGTTCGTGCTCGTTTTCGGGGAGGTACGGTGCTCTTGTGGCGCAAAGATTATCATGGCCGATGTGGTGATAATCCGTTCCTGCTGTGGCGATTTTGCCGTGTTCTCTTGCATATTTTTCTGCGAGGGCAACCCTCGAGTTGTGATTGGGATGCATGTTGAAAATCTCAACGCCGTCAAGATAATTTTCGAAACCGAGCTTCATTCCGTCTCTGAACGGATGAGCCTGTAAAAGAAACATATCATTTGTCTTAAAGTTTTCGACAAAATTTTCAAGTGTTCCCGTCATATAGGAATACATCTCCTCAAGCTGCGAAAGCTCAAAGTCGAAAAGAAGATAGTCATTATCGTTTTGGCTCGGAAATCTCAGCTCTGCGCCGAGATAAACCTTCATGCCGAGCTTGTTGCCTGTTTCAAGTGCTTTGAGATAATCAGAGCGGTAAATATCAAGAAAATCGGGTATTTCGGGTCTTGGGAAAAAATGATTTGTTATGGCAATTCCGTCATAGCCGGCATTATGAAAAATCGTGACAACATCCTTGGGCTTTACCTGCGAGCAACGGCTGGCAGGGGAGGTATGTGCATGAAGCTCAAGCCTGTAGGGATAGGTCTCTTTGATTTGTTTTTCCGCATCTTCTTTAAACATAGTTATCGCTCCTCAGATTTCATTGACCATCATTTTATAAACCGTCTCGCCGATCTCATTTGTTTTGAGGTCGGAAAATTTTTCATAGGGAATCACTTCGAGAATTTTCAGATAGACATCTGAATGACGCCGAAACATATTTTTGTTAGCTTCTCTCGTATTTTTCACAACAGAAACCACAATCGGGACTTTCGCTTTCTTAGCAATTTTAAACGCGCCGTTTCTGAACGGGAGCAACGTGCCCGGCTTTTTATTTACGTAGCCCTCGGGGTAAATTCCCATTGCACACACGCCGTTTTTGATATTGTCCGCCGCTCGGTTTATTGCCTTGACCGCCTCACGGTTGTTCTCTCTGTCAAGACCGATACATCCGGATTTTGCAAGATATTTTCCTGCGGCAAATATACCGAAAATCTCCTTTTTGGCAACAAAGGCAAGGTTTTTATCAGCCAAAGCCGTTATTGTAATCATCGGGTCAAATGTTGAAATATGATTGCAGACGAGCAAAAACTGTCCGTCGTTCGGAACAAGCTCCTTGCCTTCGACATGAACGTGAACCTTTGCGGTTTTAAGGAAAAGATTGATGCTTGAGAGCATGAATCTTCGGTATGAATTGTGAATGTTGCTAGTGTAGACCTTATCCGTTGTGAAAGAATAAAGGCAGAAAATGCCGAGATGAAGCAATAAAAAGCAAACATAAACCAAAGGAAACAGCAAGAGCGGTTTCCAAATATCTCCGAAGCCTTTAACAAATCCCTTGAAATACGTTATGAGAAAATCCACAAGTGCGCTGAGCACAGCATATACCAAAGCCATAATAACTCCTCATTTGTGCGATGTTGTCTTAAAGTGAAATCACGGTTAGTTTTTGCTGATTTGCAGGACGTTATTCTTCTTTATCAAACGAGCCCGTATAAAGCTGATAATATCTGCCCTGAGCGGCGATAAGATCGTCATGGTTGCCTCGCTCGATTATCCGTCCGTGTTCAAGTACCATTATAACATCTGAATTCTGAATTGTCGAGAGCCTGTGAGCAATAACAAATACGGTTCTGCCCTTCATCAGAGCGTCCATGCCTTTTTGAACGATTGCTTCGGTTCTTGTATCAATTGAAGACGTAGCCTCATCGAGAATCATAACGGGAGGATCTGCAACTGCGGCTCTTGCGATTGCAATAAGCTGGCGCTGACCCTGTGAAAGATTGCCACCGTTGGCTGTCAGCATGGTGTTGTAGCCGTCGGGAAGCATACGAATAAATTCGTCGGCATTGGCGAGCTTTGCCGCCGCAATACATTCACCGTCTGTTGCGTCAAGCTTGCCGTAACGGATATTTTCCATAACCGTGCCAGTGAAAAGATTTGTTTCCTGAAGAACGATTCCGAGCGAATGACGAAGATCGTCTTTTTTAATTTTATTGATGTTAATTCCGTCATAACGTATTTTGCCGTCGGCAACGTCATAGAAACGGTTGATAAGGTTTGTTATAGTTGTTTTGCCTGCACCCGTTGCACCGACAAAGGCAACCTTCTGACCCGGTTCGGCGAAGAGCGAAATATCATGGAGAACAATTTTATTCGGGTCATAGCCGAAGTCCATATGCTCCATGCGAACGTCGCCCATGAGCTTGGTATAGGTAACGCTTCCGTCCTCGTGGGGGTGTTTCCATGCCCATGTTCCCGTGCGTTCCTTACACTCAATGAGTTTGCCGTCAATCTCTTTTGCATTGACGAGTGTAACATAGCCGTCGTCAACCTCGGGCTTTTCGTCCATGAGGTCAAATATTCTGTCCGCACCCGCAAGAGCCATAACGATGCTGTTGATGTGCTGGGAAATCTGGCTGATGTTGTTCGTAAACTGTCTTGTCATGTTCAGGAAAGGAACAACAACGGCAATGCCGAGAACCTGACCCGAGAATGAAAGATTGTGAGCATTCGGCGAGAGAATAAGAAGTCCGCCGATGAAAGCGATGCAAACATAGAGAATATTACCTATATTGCCCATGATAGGCATAAGAATATTTGCGAAGCTGTTAGCCTTTGAGGCTTCTTTAAAAAGCTCGCCGTTTATTCTGTCAAAATCCTTGCAGCTCTCCTGCTCATGGTTAAAGACCTTGACGACCTTCTGTCCGCTCATCATTTCCTCGATGAAGCCCTCTGTTTTGCCGAGAGCCTTCTGCTGACGGACAAAGAATTTTGCCGAATTGCCGCCGACAATTTTAACGACTATCATCATCAGTCCTACTGCGCCGAAAACAATAAGGGTCATCCAAACGCTCAGATAAAGCATGTAAGCTACAAGAATGATAATTGTCAGTGCCGACTGAATGAGAGCTGGCATCGCCTGCGAAACAAGCTGTCGAAGGGTGTCAATGTCGTTCGTGTAGTAGGACATTATATCTCCGTGCGGATGTGTATCGAAGTATTTTATCGGTAGCTTTTCCATCTTACGGAACATTGTCTTACGGGTTTTGTTGAGAAAGCCCTGCGTAACAATTGCCATTATTCTTGCATGGAAGAAAGAAGCTACAACGCCCACAAGATAAATGCAGCCCATTGTCGCAATGATTTTGACGATATTCGGCAGTGCCGCATCCCACCCCGTTTTTATTCCTTTTTCTATCTCAACAATGAAGTTGTTAAGAAACAGATTTGAAGTGGTTGAAGCAAGCGTGGAAAGAATTATGCAAACAACAACCGCGATGAGCGGGGATTTGTACTCACTGAAAAGCATTTTCAGAAGTCTTTTAAACGTTCCTTTTTTTGCTCCGGATTTCATTCCCATCATCGGAGCTTTTTTTCCTTTCGGCATCGGATTACTCATCAAAATCACCTGCCTTTGTCTGAGATTCAAATACCTCACGGTAAATTTCGTTGTTCTCCATAAGTTCGTCGTGGGTGCCGATTCCGTTGACCTCACCGTTGTTGAGGACGATTATTCTGTCGGCGTCCTGAACCGAGGAGATACGTTGAGCGATGATCAGCTTGGTTGTATCGGGAATTTCTTCACGGAAAGCTTTTCTTATCATTGCGTCTGTCTTTGTGTCAACGGCGCTGGTGGAGTCGTCGAGAATAAGAATTTTCGGCTTTTTGAGCAAGGCTCTTGCGATGCAAAGTCTCTGTTTCTGTCCGCCGGAGACATTTGCGCCGCCGCGCTCGATATAGGTGTCGTATTTGTCGGGCATCTGCTCGATGAATTCGTCTGCCTGAGCGAGCTTGCAGACTCTGATTATATCCTCGTCGGTTGCGTTTTTATCGCCCCAGCGAAGATTTTCTTTTATCGTTCCCGAGAAAAGAACATTCTTCTGAAGCACAACGGAAACCGCATCACGCAGATTCTTGATGTCATATTTTCTGACATCAATTCCGCCGACCTTAACGCTTCCTTTTGTAACGTCGTAAAGTCTCGGAATGAGCTGGATAAGCGTTGATTTACTGCTTCCCGTTCCGCCGATTATGCCTATCGTTTCTCCTGAGTTGATGTGGAAGCTTATATTTCGCAGAGTATTGACCTCCTGCTTTTTTGAATAAGCGAAATCAACATTTTCAAAGTCAATCGATCCGTCCTCAACTTTGCAAACGGCATTCGTCGGATTTTTGATCGTGCTGCCTTCTTCGAGAACCTCGACAATACGTCCTGCAGAAGCGAATGACATCGAGATCATAACCATTGTCATTGAAACCATCAAAAGACTCATGAGTATCTGCATACCGTATGTCAGTATTGAAGAAAGTCCGCCGACCTTAAGATCTACGCCGCCCGATGTAACAATTATTTTTGCTCCGAAATAGAATACTATGAGCATGATAACATAGATTGCGGCGCTGACAAGGGGATTGGTGAGAGCCATAAGCTTCTCGGCTTTAGTAAAGTCGTTACATACATTGTCGGAAGCGACAGAAAACTTCTGATTTTCAAAATCCTCACGAACGAAGGACTTGACCGCTCTGATACCTGCGACGTTTTCCTGAACGGAATTGTTCATCGCATCATAGCGCTTGAAAATGCGCTTGAAAAGCGGCATTACCATCTTTATCATCAGCACGAGTCCGATTGCAAGGAACGGAATAAGAGCAACGAATGCTGTTGTCAGTCTCGGGCTGAGCTTGATTGTCATAACAATTGAGAAAACAAGCATCAACGGGCTTCTTATTGCCGTTCTTATTATCATCATGTATGAGTTCTGAACGTTTGTTACATCGGTCGTGAGTCTTGTAACGAGGCTTGATGCCGAGAATTTGTCGATGTTTGAGAATGAATAGGTTTGAACCGCATAGAAAAGATCGTGTCGAAGATTTTTCGCGAATCCGCACGAAGCAACGGCGCAGAAATGACCTGCAAGCGCACCGCAGGTAAGCGAGCAAATTGCGAGAATCACAAGCTTGATACCGTATTGAGTTATTACATCCATGCCGCGCCCTGCTTCAATGCTGTCAATGAGCTGAGCCGTTATAAAAGGTATAAAGCACTCGATAACGACTTCGCCCGTGATAAACAGAGGACTGAGCAGAGACGGCAGCTTGTATTCACGGATACATTGCATAAGTCTTTTTACCATATGCATATCAACATTCCTCCTTTTCCTTTAAATGATAGTTTTTGAGATTTTGTTTCATTCTTTTGAGATAATCATACAAGGCTTCCTTTTCCTCGGGGCTGAATCCGTCGGTCAGAATACCTTCAACGAGGGCCATATCCTCAGCCATAAGGTGTGATACAGCCTTGGATTTATCCGTCATGACGATTTTTTTCAGACGTGCGTCACAGCTTACCGACTGCCTTTCCACAAGACCCTTTTGCTCCATAAGATTTATCACCTTTGAAGCGGTCGAGCGTGTTATCCCGAAGGCCTTTTCAATGTCCTTTTGAAAAACATCATGGCCGCTGTTCTCGGCAAGATAACCGATTATACAGCCGTTTGTGCCTGTCATGGATTCAATTTTCTTTTTATTCGGCAGGTTTTCGATAAATCTGTAAATAATATGCGAAAGTGACCGCAGCTCGTTGTGAACTGTCTCTTCCATAATATTCACTCCCTTTTATATTTGTACGACATTCAACATTATAGTTTACTGTTCAACAATTGTCAATATTTCCGCCTGTTAATAATTTATGAATTTTTGAGTAATGTTTCCGAATGAAAATAAAAAATCACCCGAAAAGGAAGGGGGGAATAAAACCTTTTCGAGTGATTATGAGTTCTGCCTTTGCCGTCACGCAATTCCGATATTTCGGAGCCGGTATTACCGGGGTGCAATCCGCATGGCGGTTAAATCTGGCATAGAGAAATTCAATATTAACGGCTCGCAAAAGCCGATGCTATTAAAACTTTCTTGAAATAGCGCCTGCTGTCAAGAGCTTTAAGATAGCACGGAATGAAAACTTCTTTTCATTTGCGATCTCGTTTAATATTTTTTCCTCTGCGACATAGTACATGTTGTTTGTCATAAGTCATTCATTCCTTTCTTTTCTTTTTGTGACTACATTATAGCACCAAAGTATCTACTTGTCAAGCGTTTTGCACAAATAATTTGTGCTCAATTTGTGCACTTTTACCCAACTAAAATTGTGCTATGTGCATAATTACCTAATGGGAACATATTAAATCGTGCCAAAAAGTGTGTTTTTTGACGTTTTACACAAGCTTACGCTGAAAATATAATGCAATGGACTGCTTGACACCGTTTACTGTTGTTTTGACTTTTAAAACGATATGTAGTATTGACAATTTTTTGTCATTATGCTAAAATCTACACTGTATTTTTAGGAGGTATTGCATAATCATGTGGTGGAAAATTTTATTGGCTTTGTTGGCTCTTTTTATTGTTGTAACTCTTATAAGGGCAATTTTTTACAAGCCGAAAAAGTTTGAAGGGGTTAAAATCGAGGATGCCGACATCGACGTGGATAAGGTTGCCGAGCATCTTTCAAAAGCAATTCAGTGTAAAACAATTTCAAGAAGCAATCCCGATGAGATAGACTGGTCGGAGTTTGAAAAATTTCATGCTTTTCTTGATGAAGCCTATCCGCTTATAAAGCAGAATACGGTTAAGGAAAATGTCTCAAAGGCGAGCCTTATATATCGCTGGAAGGGCAAAAATCCGGATCTTGAGCCGATGGCGCTGCTTTCGCATCAGGATGTTGTCCCTGTTGCCGAGGGCACGGAGGACGACTGGACGCATGATGCTTTCAGCGGCTATAACGACGGTGAAATAATCTGGGGCAGAGGCGCTCTTGACATGAAAAATCATCTTATCTGCGTTATGGAGGCGGTTGAATCCCTTATGGAGGAGGGCTTCCAACCGGAAAGAGACGTTTATCTCTGCTTCGGCCACAATGAGGAGATCGTTTGCTCCAATGAATCGGGTGCGGATGAGATCGTTAAGGTTCTCCGTTCAAGAGGAATTCATCTTGACAGTGTTCTCGATGAGGGAAGCGCACTTCTTCGTCTTGACGTCAAGGGACTTATTCATACATATATTGCTGCGGTCGGCGTTGCCGAAAAAGGCTATGCGGATATGAAGCTCACCGTTCATGATAAGGGCGGTCACACTTCGGCAGCTCCAAAGCACAGCGGTATGGCGAAGCTTGCCAATACAATTAAGGACGTTGAAAGGCATCAGTTTAAGTCGCATATGCTCCCGTTCCTTACAGAGCTTTTTGATACGGTCGGCAGAAAGGCAACCTATCTCGGCAGAGTTGTAATGTGCAATGTATGGCTTCTCAAGCCGATTATTAAGCTTGTGCTTAAAGCAATTCCCGAATCTGCAAGCATGGTCAGAACGATTCAGAGTATCTCAATGTGTGAGGGAAGTCCCGAGCCGAACGTTTTGCCGCAGAGACCGAGCATCACGGTCAATTTCAGACCTCTCCCGGGCGATACGGTTGACGATGTTGAAAAGCACATTCGCAAGGCTGTTCGCTATAAAGATCTTGAAGTTGAGCGTCTCTACAGTAAGGAAGCAACTAAGTTTTCACCGACGGATTCCAGGGCATTCAATGCGATAAGAAAGGTTGAAGAAGGACTTCACCCCAATGATGTTGCCGTTGCTCCCTACCTTGTAATGGGTGGCACGGATTCCTACCGTTACGGAGAGATTTGTGACAACATCCTTCGTTATGCTCCGTTCAATGTTTCCGTTGAACTTTTCCTTACAACGCACGCAACCAACGAGCGTTGCCCGATCTCGGCGCTCAAAGAAAGTGTAGTTTTCTTCAGAGAGTATATCAAAGAAGTATCCAAGAAAGACTAAAAAACGGCTTCTTTCGGCGCAGAAAACGTTTTTTTGCCCACTCGCAGTAATTTATTACAGCTTCGGGACAAAGAAAACGCTTTCTGCATCCGAAATAAACCGTTTTTATTTTTTAGCGGTTTCTCTTGCACAGGAAACGTTTTTGCCCACTCGCAGTGCAAAAGCACATCATCGGGACAAAGAAAACGCTTTCTACATCCGAAATAAACCGTTTTTGTTTTTTAGCGGTTTCTTTTGCGCAGGGAACGTTTTTGCCCACTCGCAGTGCAAAAGCACAGCTTCGGGACAAAGAAAACGATCATATAATAAAAAGCTTCCTTTTGTTCGTTCAAAGGGAAGCTTTTGAAGTTACTTTCGCTCTTTCTCTTTTAATCAAAAAAGGCCGCACGTCTGTGCAACCTTTTTGGCTGGGGTGGCCGGATTCGAACCAGCGAATGCAGCAGTCAAAGTGCTGTGTCTTACCGCTTGACGACACCCCAATATTTATTGAGTTTAAAAAAAGTCTGCAGAACCTGCAGACTCTATGGGGTGGATAGTCGGATTCGAACCGACGGTCTCCAGTGCCACAAACTGGCGCTTTAACCAACTAAGCTATACCCACCATATGGCGCGCTTGAAGGGACTCGAACCCCTGACCCACTGCTTAGAAGGCAGTTGCTCTATCCACCTGAGCTACAAGCGCATTAGTTCTCCACATTGCAGAATGTTCGGAGAAAATGGAGCGGGTGATGGGAATCGAACCCACACGACCAGCTTGGAAGGCTGGAATTCTACCACTAAACTACACCCGCATATCTGCAACGCTTGATATGATACCATTAAATCTCGGTTTTGTCAAGTAATATTGACGTTTTTTTAAAAAAATACTGATTAAATTTTTCTTATGTCCGGAACGGCGGTTTTGAGCCGCTGCTCCGGATACTTATAACAGATTTCTGAAATAATCAACGATTGCTTTTGCTGTATTATCGTTGACATTTACCGTGTGCTTCGCTTCTTTCATGTTTTCAAGGTAGTGCGCATCGGAGCTGATTATAACGGGCATATCTTTTATAATCGGATATTTCTCCATGTATTCGTTCCGATCGGCTTGTTCCGTCATTTCAACTGCCTTGAAGTTCATCTCGGGCGTTATCATTCCGAGGTTGGAAATCACGCTGTAGGAGCTTCTGTCAATGTGGGCGGGGTAGCATACTCCGCCGTATTCACTGACATATTTAACCGCATTTTCAATGCTGATTCCGCTTGCCGTTGTCAACAGCAGCTCCTGTGTTCCGATTATCCCGTCGCCGCTGTCCATGATTAACTGGTCGCCGAAAATATCGGGTCGGTTTTTAACCGGCGGAACGGTTGAAAGTACATATTCCGAAAAAGCTTCCGCATTATTCACTTCATCAAACAAGCACACAACGTGCACTTCCTCCGAGGTACAAAGCTCCATGCCGGGTATGACTGTCATGCCGATTTTTTCACCGACCTCAAGAGCGGCACGGCAATTCTGAGCGGTGTTGTGATCGGTCAGGGCAATGGCGTCCATGCCGAGAATTTTTGCCATATTAACAAGGTTATACGGCGTCATATCCTTATCGCCGCATGGAGAAAGACACGAATGAAGATGAAAATCATAGTATAATTCCATTTTAAATCAGCCTTGAAATCTCGGCGGCAACCTGATAGGAGTTCTTCGCCGTTGTGAGAATTATTACGCCGTTTTGCTCGGCTCTTTTGAGAGCGTCCTCATCAAGCGCGGCATTTTCGGTCAAAATTATACAGGCAACATCGGCGAGAACGGCAACGCCGATAGAATTAACGTTGCCCATAACCGTAAGCCATGCGTCGCCCTCCTGTGCTCTCGACATGACCCAACTGAGCAGGTCTCCGCAATAGCAGCCTGTTACGGGTCTATCAAGATCATCGCCGCAGATCAGAGTTAAATCAAGCTTTTCTTTAAGTGTTTTTATGTCCATTTCAGCTTCTCCTCGTCAATAATCTCGCGGAACGGAACGGGAATAAATTTTTCAATCTCATTCTCGTTGAGCGGAGTGGTGTGACTCATTTCCGCCTTAAGACGGAAAACGCAGTGGTCAATGCTTGCATAGCCTCGGACAATATCCTCGGCGAGCGAGCGGCAGGTCGGTGCGCCGCAGGTGCCGCAGTCGAGTCCCGGGAAATTCTTCACCATTTCCGAGACCTGGTTCATAAGCTTCATTGCATCGGTCACATTGTCGGCAAGCTTCAGTACCGAGTACGGCTGTAAATTCTCTTGCCACATCATCTCGTTCGGTACTTCGTTTGCATCTATATGATTGCATGAAACCGGACGGTATTGCTTCAGAATTGACAGCCTCGTTTTTGCAACAAAGGTGTTCGCAACCGTAAGGCAACCGCCGACGCAGCCGCCCGTACAGGCGTTAAGCTCAATGAATTCAATGTCGTTAAGCTTTTCGTCCTCGATCTCTTCAAGAATTTTTATAACATTTTCAATTCCGTCGGCGGCAACATATTTCTGGCTCAACGAGCCTGAGGCTTCACCGCCGCTTGTCGCCCAGCCGACGCCGATTCGGCCCGATTCATCTATGCTTTTAAGCTCCTTGAGGTGATCCATTTTGCTGACAAGCATGGGATAAATATCGCTGATTGCGATTGCTCCGTCAACGTCAGATTTCTCGGCGCAGAGCGGATTCTTTATCGCCGTGATTTTGGCAGGGCAGGGGGTAATGAAAAATACGCCTATGTCGCTGTCGTTAAGGCCTGTTTGCTCTCTCGCTTCAATTCTTGCCAAACGTGCCGACTCATCCATCGGAGTGTTTAGTTCCAAAAGGTTGCCGATAAGATCCGGGTATGAAATTCTTATCAGCCGGCATACGGCAGGACACGCCGAGGAAATAATCGGTTTTTTCAGATTTCCGTTTTTCAGCAGCTTTCTCGTTGCGTCGGAGATGATTTCGGCTCCCTTTGCAACCTCGAAAACCTTGTCAAAGCCCAGTTCCGTCAAAGCGGTCAATATGTAATTGATATCGTCAAGATTATTGAACTGACCGTAGAGCGACGGAGCCGGCAGAGCAATTTTATATTTGAATTTTTGAATATCCTCTATCGGATCGCTTTTAGCGGTTTTTGCGTGATGGGGACAGATGCGAATACATTCTCCGCAGTCGATACAGCGCTCGGAAATAATCGTTGCCTTACCGTGGCGAACTCTTATCGCCTGGGTGGGGCATCTTTTTATACAGTTCATACATCCGAGACATTTTTGCTTATCAAGGCTAACCGAATGAAAAACAGTATCCATGATCTACTCCTTGCTTTCAGATAATTATTTATTGTATATTTTTAAAGTGATTGTTGTACCCTCACCGATAACCGTATCAATGTTCATTTCGTCGGTGTATTTTTTAATATTCGGCAGACCCATGCCTGCACCGAAGCCAAGCGAACGCACATTCTCGGGTGCGGTCGAATAACCCGCCTTCATAGCAAGCTCGACATTTGGAATTCCCGGTCCCTTGTCTGCCAGCACAACGGTTATACATTCGGGGGTTATGCTTGCGTCGATAACTCCGCCGTCGGCATGAATAACCATGTTTATTTCCGCCTCATAGACAGAAATCGCAACGTTGCGTGTGACTTCAGGGGAGAATCCAAGCTCTTTAAGAGAACGCTTCAGCTTGCCCGATGCTTCACCTGCTCTTGTGAAGTCATAGGCACTGACGTCATAATGCAATTTTACCTCGTCCATTATTTTCCGCTGCCTCCTCTGAGCCCATGAGCGTAGAGACGGCCGCAGGAGGTGAACATTTCAAGCTCGGTTCCGATGAGAACAATGTCGCGCTGCTCGGCAAGTTCGATCATGCTTAAGTCGGGCGATTTACCCCTTACGAAAACAATGCAGCTCATGTCCATCATTTCCGCAGTTCTCACAACCTGCGGATTAACAAGACCTGTCAAAAGAACTGCCTGCTCCTTGACAAAAGCAAGCACATCGCTCATCATATCACTGCCGCAGGCGGTAAACACCTCTCTGTCAAGCAGATCCTCGCCGTAGATCATATGTCCGTCGAGTATATCAATGATTTCTTTTACCGTCATATTCAGCCCTCCGAATAATAAATATACATATATAATATCATACATTAACTTAAAAATCTATATATTTTCTATAAAAATTATAAATATAGTTCAATTTTTATTGAGAATCACATTGACTTTTACCGCTTAACATAGTAACATACAATCATATATAAAATAGGGGTGTTATAAAATGAAAAAGCGGAAGATTTTAAGCTCCGTCCTTTCTTTTGCGTTGGCGGCAGTTATTGCCGCAGGTTCGCCGACAGTCGGCATTAAGCTTGCAAAGGAAGCTCGTCTATCTGACGAACCGACGGTTCAGGCCGTTTCAAAAGCCGAAAGAACGGTTGAAAGGACCGTGGCAAAAAGCGCTTCGGCAGAACAGAATTCGGCAAAAACAGTTGAAATCAATGCAAATAATATCGCTCGGTTTGAAGACGAGGACGATATTTTTTATGAACCGAAGGAGGAGAGCATATCGACTCTTGAGGACTCTACAACCTACATAAACGATGCTGTAACGGTGTTTTTCAGCGACGATGCAACGCTTCTCGATAAAAATAATGTTGTTAAGTCACTTGACGGTGAGATAGTCGGCAAGGTTGATTTTATGAACGAATACGAAATAAAAATTGAACGTTCGGATTTTTATGAAATCAATGACCTGTGCGAAGAGCTTATGGAAAATGAAAAGGTCGAATTCGCAAGCTGTTCGTTAGCGGAGAAGATAACGCCCGATTATGTTCCGAAAGATCCGTGGAACTTTACCTATTGGGAAGACGATGCGCTTGACAGACTGTTTACGTTCTCAAACTGGTGGATAAAGGCGACAGATGTCGATAAGGCTTGGGATTACGACGAATATTTCAGCGATATCGATGTTGGAATTGTAGATACGGGATTCGACCCGACTCATGAAGACCTTGAAGGAAAGATCGTTTTCCCAAATGAATTCTTTGAAAAAAATAATGCTCCCTCGTATCACGGCAATCATGTTGCCGGAATTATCGGAGCACAGCAGGATAACGGAAAAGGTTTAGCGGGAATCGTTCGCGACGGCAAGCTTATTTGCGTTGATTGGCAGGCAAATGAAAATCAGGGTCAGAAATGGAACAACAGTGCAAGAATAATGACCGGCTTTGTCAACGCTGTTCGTGCAGGAGCAAAAGTAGTCAATTTTTCTCTCGGAAGTTCCGGCACAATAAAAAACGGAATTGACAGGCTGCAAATCGTTAAGGATACTCAGGGCAAGTTCAATTCATATTACATTGCCAAAATGCTCCAACGCGGATATGATTTTATCTGCTGTCAATCGGCAGGCAATGGCGTTTACAAAAACGATAAGTTTGCCTATGCCGTTGACGCAAGCAATAACGGCACATTCTGCCCGATAACGGTTGACAACGCAATAAAGTCCGTCAAGGGCGTTACGCCGCAGGAAATTGTTGACAGAATAATTGTTGTTGCGGCGGCAAAGTTCAACGGTAACAACCGGTTTGAGCAGGTAGAGTTTTCAAACGGCGGCAGTCAGGTTTCAATTTGTGCCCCGGGTTATGAAATTTACAGCGCGTATTACAACGGCGATGGTAACCAATATAACTATTGCTCTTACAGTTACCTCAACGGCACATCAATGGCTGCCCCGATAGTAACGGGCATCGCTTCACTGGTTTGGAGCGTCAATCCTTCTTTTACAGGTGCTCAGGTCAAGCACTTTGTCTGCGACGAGGAGAACACAAAGTATGAGGTCGCCGACAGCTCGTCCAGGCTTCATCTGCCGACGGGCACAATGCGAATGGTAAACGCTCAGCTTGCAGTTGAAGCGGCAATAAAAGAGTGCGAAAACTACGGCACGGTAAACGGACATCTTAAATGGGCGAAAATCACGCCGAGCAACGTGATTGATTTTACTGTAACGAGCAATCGTGACGGCACGGTTTACAGAATGATGACCGACACTTCGGGCAATTTCAGCGCAAAGCTTCCGGCAGGCGAGTATACGCTCAAGCTTGAAGGAAAGAAGTGCAACTTTACCGTAGCAGAGGGAGAGAATACGGATATCGGTTCGGTTCGCTCGGTGCTTGCAACGGTTGATTTCGACGCAGTGAGCGACAAAATGAAGGACGGCATGCAGGACTTCCTGTCAAAATTACAGATTTATTAAGATTGAAAAACGGCAGTAGCTTCAATGTTACTGCCGTTTTGTTATTTTGATGATTTGAATATGAGAGCTTTAATGCCTTTTGTCAGCCAATAAAGAATCACAGTGCCGATAACGACGGGAATAAGGGAGGCAAACCAAATCGCAACAACGTGATCGGGCTTGTTTGCCATGATCAAGTCAGCCGTCTCGTTGAAAATGAATTTGTGCACAAGAAAAAGCTCGAAAGTGTAGCCGCCGACAAACGAAAATGCCGCATTTATTTTTTGCCCGAACGGCTTCTTTTCAAGAAATCTTCCGATAAATGAAAGGAAAATACAGATTGTCGGTGCGGTGATTATAAACGGATACCACCACAGCCCGTAGTTCCAAAGCTCATCATGCAGATTAAAGAAGCATATGAAAAATGCCGCCATGCTCAATAGCGAAAGAAGTGTGGCAAACAGCATAAATTTTGCCGTGATTTTTTTATCGCTTTCCTGCGAGCATTTTGCGAAAAATATTCCCAAGAAATAAACGGGAAGCCTTGTTACGATTATTATAAGGGCGGTAACGTTCCAAAACGGGAAGGAGAACAGCACCAGCAGCAGACAGAAAAGGACACATCCGACAGGCTTTTTGATTTTATCGACAACGGCGGCAAAGTACGGCGTCAAAATATAAAAAATCCACATTGCGCCGAAATACCAGTTAAATCCTCCGGGCTTGCCGGTGAGATCCTGAATGCAGAAAATGTTGCCGAGCACCGTCGGAAAATCCATACCTGCGGTTATGACCTTATACAGACACCATATAACGATGAAAACCAGATATGTAGGCATGATTTTTATAAAGCGTCGCTTGAGAAAAGCGGCGGCATTTTTGTCACGGGAATATGAAAGATAACAGCCGATACCCGAAGCAAAAAAGAAAATGTCAACGCCGCTGTAGCCGCTCGACTGTATGACGGAAAAAGGATCGGGCAGCTTGTATCCGAAGTGAAAAAAGACTATCCACAAAATAGCAAAGCCCATCCATATTTTTCTGTATTTTATAGCTTCTTTTAAGGTCATAAATCAACCTCCGTGGTATTTTTCGCTTGAATGTTTCCTTTCCCGTATAAGCATTGTGACGCCGTAAGCTGTCACGAAGTACATGAAAATTCCGAGTACTGTAAAGCCTTGTCTATCCCGTGAAAGCTTTGAGGCAGAGTCATCAAATTGAAGAATTATGTTGCTGTTGCAAGTCATTTCCATGATTTTGTTGCTGTTGGGATGGTAGTATATTTTCACAATTGCACCCTCTTTGAGAGAACGAATTTTATCAACTACTTCCTGACTGCAACATGTGTTATCGATGGTTAATTCATCGTGATTTTCAAAATATAAAATCATCTCATTAACATTGCCGTCTTTGCGTATTTCTTTATAAAAGGAAAAAATAGCCTCGGAATATCTTGCTTCGTCTTTTGTAATCGGCGAGTTCCAATATTGCATACCGAACGTAAACACTGTTCCGACAATCAGACCGAAAATAATACATATCCATGCCTGCGTTTTCTTCGACATGTTTTTTGTATTAACGTAAACAGCCATATTATTTTACCCTCGTCAAAAGTGCAATACATTCCACATGTGCCGTGTGGGGGAACATATCGACGGGCTGGATTTTTCTGACCTTATAGCCGTTGCGGACGAGGAAAGAGAGGTCTCTCGCCTGTGTTTCGGGGTTGCAGGAGATATAGACGATTTTCTTCGGGCTGAGAGTGACGACAGATGAAAGAAATGCCTTGTCGCTTCCCGATCTCGGAGGATCCATGAAAACAATGTCCGCTTTTTCGCCGTTCGAAGCCATGTCAACCATGAATTCGCCTGCGTCGGCGCAGTAAAATCGAATATTCTTTGTATCATTAAGTTTGGCATTGGCAATCGCATCGTGAACGGCATCACGGTTAACCTCAACGCCGATAACCTGCTTAGCTTTCTTGGCGGCGACGATACCTATTGTGCCGATGCCGCAATAAGCGTCAATTACGGTCTCTTTACCCGTGAGATTCGCAAACTCCATCGCTTTATTGTAGAGCTTTTCGGTCTGAATCGGATTTATTTGATAGAACGATTTCGGCGAAATTCCGAAAACACAGCCGCAAAGCGAGTCCTTAATATGACCCTTGCCGTAAAGAACTTTTTCTGTTTCACCGAGAACCATGCTCGTATCGGAATTGTTGATATTTTGAACGATAGTTGTTATCTCGGGGTGGATTTCAAGCAGTTCTTTTATGAAAGCATTTTTACCGGGAAAAACCACAGTTCCCGTAACAAGAACAACCATAATTTCACCGCTTTTGAAGCCTCGTTTAACGAGCACGTGACGCAAAAATCCCGTGCCTCTGTCCTCGTTATAAGCTGTCATGCGATATTTCGGCATCATTGAACGAATCGTCACGATGATTTCATCGGCTTTCCTGTCTTCGATTCGGCAGCGGTCGATGCAGACTATTCTGTGTGACTTTGACTGATAGACGCCCGAGATTATTTTGCCGCCCCTTGTTGAGCCGAAAGCAGCCTGAACCTTGTTGCGATAATGGAACGGGTGCTCCATTCCGATTATGTTATCAACATGGCAGTATTTGCCGAGAAGCTTGACCACCTTCGCTTCCTTAAAGCCAAGCTGACGTTCATATGTCATGTTTTGCAGTTGGCAGCCGCCGCATTTTCCGGCGACCGGGCAAAAGCTTGTTTTTTGTTCTTTCTTTGACTTTTTATCGTTCATTTCTGAGGTTCCTTATCAATTATTTTGCAGACGCCGACAGTTACTGTGCCCAGCAGCGCAATTATGACCCAACTGATTATTGTGCCGTTCCAGCCGAAGCTGTCCGAAAGCAGGGCGAAGCCGTAAGCCGAAGCTGCCGAGCCTACATATGTCATGAAATTCAGCGTACCGGAAAGCTCCGATACATTTTCGTTGTTGCCGTAAATTCCGGGAATAAAGCTTATGAGAACAAGGTTAACTCCATGCATACAGCCGACGATGAGTGCGCACATAATCGCAGTCAGAATTACGGAATGACTGCCAAAGGCGACAAGAATTATCGTTGAAGCAGCGCCGACGGCGAAAACCATCAGTCCGCATTTGAACGGCTTTCTGCCTGTTTTGTTATAAAGCTTGGAGCAGATTTGCAGGCTGATGTATGAGAAAATCGGAATGACCGCACTGGTAAGAATTGATTTTTCGCTGCTCAGTCCGAATGACTCATAAATGTAGGTCGGAAGCCATGTCGTTACGCCGTCGCGGAGAATTCCCTGGAAGAATATCGCCGCAAGCGTTAAAATGAGCAGCATGAGCGGCATGGCCGGGCTGTGCATTTTCTTTTTCTTGTCAGAGGATTTTTTGAGAACATATTTGATGTCTGCCGACCGCTCTATTTTTGTCAACACGGCGAACCATGTAATTGCCATGATAATGCCGCAAAGCGCAGTGATAAAGAATACACCCTTCCAGCTCCAAACGGAGATAACGGCAGGGGAGAGCAGATAAATTATAATTGTTGCGACCGTACTTCCGAGATTTGTCTGAACGCAGCCTTTGTTGAAATCATCTTCGTTCATTGCCGTTTTCATTATCTTGAGCATCGGCGGCCACATGAGCGACTGTGCCAGTCCGTTCACGCCCCAAACAAGGCACATCGGAACCGCTCCCTTGGCAAACGGAATGAGCAGATTCATCGCCGCTGTTGAACAGAAACCGATAGTCATCAGCTTTTTGGGATCAAAACGGTCGCCGAGCTTGCCGCTGACGAGCTGACCTACGCCGTAGGTAATAAATCCGACGGTGGTGACTGCGCCTGCCGCTGCTTTTTCAATGTAGCCGTCGGAGATTATCGCTGCAATTACGGCGGCGAAATTTATTCTTGTAAGGTAGCTGACAAAATATGCAAGAGAACATAGATATATTAGCTTTTTTGAGTTTTTTCTGTCGAGCTTATTCATTATTCAATGTCCTTGGGCTTTTTCATTGTGAGTGAAATTCTTTTCTTTTCGATATTAACGTCAAGCACCCAAACCGTGACGATCTGTCCGACCTTGAGTACGTCGGACGGGTGTTTTATATAGCGATTTGTGATCTGCGAAACGTGAACCAGTCCGTCCTGGTGAACACCGATATCAATGAAAGCGCCGAAGTCGATAACATTTCTGACCGTTCCTTTCAGCTCCATGCCGGGCTTGAGATCCTTCATATCCATAACATCTGTACGGAGCATCGGCGGCGGAAGCTCATCACGCGGATCACGACCGGGGCGCATAAGCTCCTTAATAATATCCTGCATTGTCGGGACACCTACGCCGATTTTTTCGGCAACCTTTTCTTCGCCGAGAGCGGTAATCTTTTCTCCGAGATCGCCGATTTTGTTTTTTGCTGCGTCATTGACCGTGTAGCCGCAGATTTCAAGCAGAGCCTTTGCGGCGGTATAGCTTTCCGGGTGAACACCCGTGTTATCAAGAAGATTTTTGCTCTCCGGTACACGCATGAAGCCGGCACACTGCTCGAATGCCTTTGCGCCGAGCTTTGGCACTTTTTTGAGCTGCGATCGAGAAGTAAATTCGCCGTTTTCCTCACGGTAAGCGACAATATTTTTTGCAACGGTCGAGTTGATTCCGGAAACCCTTGTCAAAAGTGAGGGTGAAGCGGTGTTGATGTCAACGCCGACGCTGTTTACTGCATCCTCAACAACGCCGTTCAGTGCGCTGTCAAGCTCCTTCTTCGGCATGTCATGCTGATATTGACCTACGCCGATTGCCTTCGGGTCTATCTTAACGAGTTCGGCAAGAGGATCCTGCAAACGTCTTGCAATGGAAACCGCACTTCTGAGCGAAACGTCGTACTGCGGAAATTCCTCGGCGGCAAGTTTTGAAGCGGAATAGACCGATGCGCCGGCTTCGCTGACTACCATGTAAGCGGTGCCGGTGTCAAGCTCCTTAAGAAGCTCGGCGGTAAAAATTTCCGTCTCCTTTGATGCTGTTCCGTTACCGATTGCAATAATCTGCACACCGTATTTCTTTATAAAACTCTTTATAAGTGCCTTTGCCTGCGCCTGCTGAGCGGCGGAGTGGGTGATATAAGCAACTCCGGTATCGAGCACACGTCCGGTTGCGTCAACGACTGCAACCTTGCAGCCTGTTCTGTATCCGGGATCAAGCCCGAGCGCAACCTTGCCCTTGACGGGAGGCTGGAGCAAAAGCTCCTTTAAATTGAGCGAGAAATTTCTGATTGCCGAAGCGTCGGCTCTCTCGGTCAATGCGGAGCGAATCTCACGCTCGACCGACGGAAAAATCAGTCTGTCGTATGCGTCAACGCCTGCGTCACGAACCGTGTCTGTACAGGGCGAGCCTTTGTCGTTGAGCGTTTCGGAAGCAATGACATTCAATGCCTTAACCCGGTCAAGCTCAAGGCTGACCTTGAGAAATCCCTCATTTTCTCCGCGGTTAATTGCGAGGATTCTGTGGTCGGCAATTTTGCTGACAGGCTCGGAGTAGTCGTAGTATTGCTCATAAACGCTCTTTGCTTCGGCGTCGCTTGCTTTTACATTTACTATGCCGACAACGTTGAGAAGATTTTTCAGTCTGCGGCGGATATCGGCCATATCCGAAATGTCCTCGGCGATGATATCCATTGCGCCTTGGAGCGCGTCCTCGGCGGTGTTGATCTCTTTCTCCTCATTTATGTAGTCCTTGGCAAGCTCAATAGCAGACGGGCTGTTTGCTGTCTGAAGATAGATAGCCTGAGCGAGCGGTTCAAGTCCCTTTTCTCTTGCGACGGAGGCTCTCGTCTTTCTCTTGGGCTTGAACGGACGGTAAATGTCCTCCAATTCCGCAAGAGTTGCCGCCTTATCGAGTGCGGCGGAGATTTCATCGGTCAGCTTTTCCTGACCCTCGATCGATGAACGTATCTCCTCACGGCGCTTGTCCAAATTGCGAAGATACTCCAGTCTTTCGGAGATTGCTCGCAGGGTTTGATCGTCGAGTGTACCGTGAGCCTCTTTTCTGTATCGGGCAATGAACGGAATAGTGTTACCGTCGTCAATAAGCGAGACAACATTTTCAATCTGCCATTTTTTTAAGTTGAATTCGGCTGTAAGTGTAAGAATTATATCCATAAATTACCTCGTTTTAATTTGTCTTATATCTGTGCCGTCGAAGCGCAGTAGCGTATAGTTGTTGAGAATTCTTGAAGCAATTCTTTCGCTGTAGGTGCTCAAAAGCTGTTCGGGAGAGAGATTGGTGCTTATAATTGTTGACTTATCTTCAAGACCTCTTGAATTAACAATGTTGTAAAGCGAGGAAATCGTGAACTGAGTTGTAAATTCTGCTCCTAAATCGTCGATTATCAAAAGGTCGCAATTAAGTATATTTTCTTCGGTATTGCCGTCGGAACGGCCGAATTTCTCTTTTTCGAGCTTGTTGAAAAGGTTTTGTGCCGAGGAATAGATGACTCCGTAGCCCGCTTCAACGACCTTGCCCGCAATGGCAAGAGAAAGATGAGTTTTTCCGAGCCCCGTATGACCGTAGAGCAGGAGATTTGATGATTTTCGGTTGAAATCGACGGCATAGGTTTTGCAGTAATTCAGCACGCTTTCCATTCTTTTGCGCGGGCTTGTGCCGACCCCGTCGGGGTAATAGTCGAGCTTGAAGTTTTCAAACCGACAGTCGTTGACAGGCAGCTTTGAGCAGAGCTTTTCGTATTCAATCGACGTCAAAAGCTCCTTGAAGCAATCGCACATGAGCCCGTTAACGTAGCCCTTATCCTCACACTTTTGGCATGAATAGCGAACGTCAAGCCAATCAACGGGGAAACCGCCGTTTTTGAGAAGCAGCTTGCGCTGAGCCTGTGCGGAAAGATTGATTTTCGAAAGTTTTTTTATATATTCCTTTGCGTCCGCTGCCCCCATGCCGAGAGCTTTAATAGTTGCCAAGCCTGCCGAGGACATTCTTTCCTCAACCTCAAGAATTTCGGGAACGGCTTCAACGGCAATTCTGTGGTGTTCCTCACGCTCTGCAAGCGCACGATTTCTTCTTTGTGCCAGCTCCTGCTCGGCTTTTTTATATGTTTCCTTGCTGTATGCCATGGTCAGCTTCCTTTCTTATATACCGGCAATGCTTCGCCGCGGCGGTTGATTTCGTTAATATCAAAAGATACATTTGATATATTAGCCTGTGCGACAGGTGCTTTCTTCCTGCGGTATTCTTCTTTTTCTTTTTCGATATCGTCAGGGGTTTTAATTCCCTTGGAGTGCCAATTCATCAGGATTTTATTCATGTACGGGAAGCTTATTTTGCTCGAATGGTTGAGCATTTCCTCATATGCAAGATAAATCATTTCAACGTTGAATTTCAGCTCGACCGACCATGTTCTGAGATAAGCCGACTGCGACGAGGACGGTCTGGGATTCTGAATTCCTGCCATTTCGGCGAATTCTTTCCAAAGCTTGTTACAGGAGTTGAGAATTTTTATTTGCTCGTCCGCTTTTTCAATCGTGTCGATTTCCTTTTCACCCCAAGTCTTGCCGACCTTTGAGATGTATGAAAATCCGCTTTTGCCGACGGATTTACAATAATCGACAAGCATATAAATTACCTCAATCGGCAGACCGTAGTGGTCATGCATCATTAGAAGAATGCTTCTGCTGTCGTAACCGAGAGTTTTGCCGAGCATCTTTTCAATGTCAGAGAACATTGCGAGAATTTCGGGATCCTCCTTGCAGCGTGTCATTATCTGTTCACTTGAAGGCTTTAAAGCGGAAATTTCCTCAAGCTGCTTCGGCGGCTCTGTCGCTTTCGGCTCTTCGGCGGCAACGGGAGCGGGAACAACGGAAACATCCGTTCCGATAAGAACTCCCCAGCTTGCGATGACGGTCAGCGCATCTTCAACGTCACTGACGCTGTATCCGATTTCCTTCGATATTTTGGCAGAGTCGATCGGCTCTGAAATGTGTCGACATATCCAAAGCAGGGTCTTGAGCTGAGAAGCGCTCGCAAATTTTATGTAGTTATCCACGACCTGAGCCGGCACGGCAAACATGGAGCCGAGAACAGAGGAATTAAAAATATACGACATTATAAACTTCCTTTTACATCAATAATTGCATTTACCATAACATTATACACTTTTACGGCAGAAATTTAAACAGAAAAATTATATTTTACACATCATTTTCAAAGATACAACCGCTTGTGTCACACGTCGCTGTCAATCACAATTTGCTCGACAAAAGCGCCAAAAATTGCCGAAAACATAACGATATAAACATGAATTCGTCGTAGAAAAGCCTAAAATTTCAAGTCCGCGAAACATTTTTATTTTAATCAGGCGAAGTTCGATTTGATTTCGTTAATATTATGCATTGCATATCCTTAGAAGCAGACAGAAAAAGAACGGCAAGCCGATAAAATTCGACTCAAAACTGTTATTTTTGATAACAACCGTGTTTCGTGATAATTAACAAAGAAAAAGGGGAAAAAGGGAAAAAATCTATGTTTTGACGAAAATATAACCTTATATAAGGTTGAATAAAGAATATAAACGTGTTATAATGTATAACAGAATGGGATTGCTATGTATCCCGATAATAAATTTCAAAACAAGATTTTGAAAGTGAAAATTGATTTGAATTTTTTATGAGGTGAAAAACATGAAAATCAATCGATCCTTCGCCCGTTGCGGACGAAAATTCATCAGTGTGGCATTGTGCCTTGTCATGATGTTCACGACGTTCTTTATCTTTGAACCGAGTGTACTTTCAGAGCTTTTTCCGAAGGCGTCGGCATGGAATTTCACAACCTATGCGACAAGTACAGGCGGCAATAAGGCCGGTTTGACTATCAATACATCAGCTAAAACGGCTATCGTTAATACGTCAGACGGTTTTGCGTATTTTTTGAACAGTATTAACCATGAAAGCAACTCCGGCAAAGGCGAATTTCAAGGATATACTGTTACATTAAATTGTGATGTTTTCCTGCAGAAGTCACAGACTGATCTTGAGGGCATTACATACAGTGATGGATTTTACAGGGAGGACGGAACGGCATGGTACGGTGTCCTTGACGGAAACGGTCATTGTATTTCAAATTTCCGTTATCATTATGACGGTAAGAGAAATTTTACGATTGGCTGTACAGGACTCATAAAGAAAATGAGCGGCGGAGAGATTAAGAACCTTACTCTTCTCAATCCTCATGTATATACCTATAACAGAAGAAGTAAGGTCGCTTACGGTGCCGGAGCACTTATCGGAAAAATTTCATCCGACAGCAACAGTATGTTCAGCTCGGTAAACATCAGCAATGTTACTGTTTCCGGAGCTGAAATTAACAACGGCAGTAATGACGGAGCAGGCTCTGCGAGAGAAGTCGGCGGTCTTGTAGGACTTATTGAAAGGAAGACAACATTCTCAAACTGCAAAGTGGAAAATTCAAAGATTCAATATAACGACTGGGGCGTAAGAGATGGCGGCTTTGTAGGAAAGTCAACGGCTGAGGTCGTTATTCAGAACGATACACCGACAGTGAGCGTTGATGCCTCAACCGTTGTTTATAAGGACGGTTCGGGAGACTCCGATCACGGCGGACTTATCGGATGGACATCGGGTAAAACAACAATTAAAAATGTTATAATGAATGCGACTGTTTACAGCGGAAATACCGGCGGCGGATTTATCGGCTATATTGAAAATGCTGAAGCAAATATTACAAATTCCACTATGAGCGGTAAGGTAGTTGCCAAAAACAATTGCGGCGGATTTATAGGAACTTCCGGAAATAACACCGTATTTAATATATCAAATTGTAAGAATTACGGTTCGGTTACAGGTGATAAGTATGTCGGAGGCATCGTCGGAAGAGCGGCAGGCAATACGGTTACCATAACTAACAGTACAAATGAAGGTGTAGTTACCGCAAATAATGACTTTATCGGCGGTATCATCGGCGGAATTGATGGAATTAACAGTTCAAAATTCGAGAATTGTACCAATAGCGGTACGATAACAGGTAAAACATGGTATATAGGCGGTATTGTAGGCGCAAGTAATAACGACAGCAATATAACATTCAATAACTGTAAAAATACAGTAAGCATTTCATCACCTACAAACAGATACGTCGGCGGCATCGTCGGTTACGCCAAGGGCAAGACCATGATGAACAACTGTGTCAATACCGGTAATATCAGCGGTGCACAGTTTACAGCAGGACTTTGCGCATGGATTCAGGACGACGGCTGTGAGATTACAAACTGCCTTAACACAGGTACAGTTTCAACAAACGGCAACTCAAACGGTGCAGGTATTCTTTCAACTGTAGAGAGTCAGGCAAACAACCCGACATGGAAAATCACGAATTGCGTAAATACGGGTGATATTAAAAACGGTGTTTCGGCAATCGGCGGAATACTTGGTTACATGGGTAATCTTAATAACCCGGGTACTGTTATCATAAGCGATTGTATTAACAAAGGAAACATGGCTGTTTCGGGTAACGATGTCGGCGGTATTGTAGGTAACCTCAATAGCCACGGCTCATCGACTCAACATCATAAATACATAAATTGCTACAACTACGGCAACATTTCCTCAAACTCGGGAAGCACTGACGGCGTGTTCGTAGGAGGAATTGTCGGCAAGGAATACGGCTTTGCGGAATTCAACGGCTGCCGCAACTATGGCACGGTTAACGCATCAAGTACCTCCGCAAACAGCATTTCAGGCGGTATCTGCGGATGGATCGAGGACGATACAAGCTCCTTTGCAGACTGCATAAACTATGGCAATGTGACCGCTAAAAACAATATCGGCGGTATCCTCGGCGAAGTTTCCAAAGCATATAACGGCTCGTCTTTCTCGTTCACTCAGTGCGGCAACTACGGCAACCTTTCCGCAACTACCAATAACTTTGCGGATATGGGCGGCATTGTCGGTAAGCTTAATGCAAATGAAAGCACTGTAAAGATTTATATGTCCAAGTGCTTCAACGGAAACGGAAACGACGGACGTATTGCTTCGGTAAGCTATAAAGCAAAAAATGCCGGCGGCCTTTTCGGCGAAGTTAATCAGCAGGCTGTTATTGCCGATTCTTATAACAACGCTTCAAGCATCAGCAGCGGCACAAACGCAGGCGGCCTTATCGGTACGAACAACGGCAACACCACATTGGCGTATAACTCATTCTCGGTTACTGGGTCGGTTTCAAAGCTTGTCGGTTCGGGCAGCGTTACTCAATACGGATGCTTTACAAATACAATGGGCAAAGGCACGGCGGCTCTTGCGACACTGAACACAACCAGATCGGTTCCCGGTATCAGCTCGGTCGGCAATGCCTATGATTATAAGCAGGGCGTGAACAACGACTATCCGGCACTTAAATGGCAGCTTAACACCCTCACAAAGAATGTCGGCCGTAACCTCATTGCCGATCTTATTGCAGACACGGCAAAGAGCGGCTATAGAGCACAAGGTTTGCCCTATGATATCAAGCTTGACGGAGTAACAAAGACATATTATCCGACATATACAAAGACGGAAAACGGCGTTAAGGTAACATACAATACTATGTCCGATTTGTTCACTCTCAGCGGTACTCCGACGGCAACGGGCAAGTTTGAAATTCTTTCGGGAACAAATCCCGAAGCGAAGAACGTTTATTTCTCGGCATACTATGTCGGCGGCAACGCAATGGGTTGTTCGGCAACGGTATATACATCAACTATCAGCAGAACAAGTTCAACTCATGCGCTTAAATCACTTTCGACAGGCGAAAGGGTAGAGATATTTGCAACGGTAAATCCGAATGTTCCCGTTCAGTTTGATAACTACAAGTTCCATGCAAGCATGGACTATGTAAATAATGCAACGGCAACCTCCGGTGCACTTATTGATCTCCATTCAACATGTTCGGGTCTCGGAACTCCGACAAAGGAGGGCTACAAATTCCTCGGCTGGTACACAGTCAGAGCCAAAGGTGATGCAATTACAGACGGATCTACGGCTGTAAATTTGGGTGCGCCGAGCTTTGACGATACCCTCGACCGTGATGTTGATATTTATGCTCACTGGGATCCGATCTCATATACCGTTAGATACAACGGAAACGGCTCCACAGGAGGATCAACAAGCAATTCGGTTCATATCTACGATGAGGCAAAGAACCTCACGGCAAACGGTTTTAACCGTAAACTTGACGTAAATCTTGATTATTGCAACGGAAGGGAAACCGAGACACTGACTGCAACTTCAAGCTTCCTGGGCTGGGCAACATCGGAGAACGGCAATAAGGTTTACGAAGATAAGCAGAGTGTTAAGAACCTCACCGCAGAGGACGGTAAAATTATTGATCTTTATGCTAAGTGGGCTGATTCAAACGTTGAACTCCCGACTCCGACCAGAACCGGTTATACTTTTGACGGTTGGTATACAAGCGACGGAACAAAGGTAAGTCAGACCTTTACTCCGACCGCCGCGACAAAGCTTTACGCTCACTGGACTCCGATTACTTATACTGTTTCTTATAACGGAAACGGCGCAACGAGCGGTGAAACCGCAAGCTCATCACATACTTATGATGTTGCAAAGGCTCTTACGGCAAACGGCTTCAAGAGAGAGTTCACCGTAACGTTTGATTATAACTACAGCGGTGCAACGGCAACAACGGCTACGGCAGTATCAAACTTTAACGGTTGGGCAAAAACCGAAACTGGCGCCGCTGAATATTCAGACGGTGCAAGCGTAACCAATCTTTCATCGACTGACGGCGATACGGTTATCCTTTATGCGATTTGGACTGATGTAACGGTTAAGTTCCCGACACCGACCCGTGAGGGTTACGATTTCAGTGGTTGGTTTAATGAGGCTGGACAGAAGGTTGAAGAAACAACAGTTATTTCGGAAGATATAACACTTCATGCTCAATGGTCAATCAAGTCCTACACTGTAACCTTCAAGAACGGAGATGATGTTCTTCAGG